>Ga0081539_10000488_pt1 | contig 83741 bp, 133 predicted proteins | sample TabmetS4T2R2_FD_71023 | JGI IMG/M metagenome (GOLD analysis project Ga0081539, IMG submission 71023) | Tabebuia heterophylla rhizosphere microbial communities from the University of Puerto Rico - S4T2R2 | ecosystem: Host-associated > Plants > Roots > Rhizosphere ...
GTGAACTGCTTTCAGAATCCATATTGATGAGCGCAGTCATTCTACGGCATACTTTATAAACCGAAGATTTCGAGTGCGATGGAAAAGCCCGATACACATCGGCAGTTGTTTTTCCTGTGCTGAGCATGGTTCGAATCGTTTCCATTTCTGCATAGGAAAACGGGTTGCCCCGGTTGGTGATCGGTACAATCACAAAGGGCTGACAGGGAACCGTCTGATCTCGCCAGTAAATTTCAAAATGCATCGAGCCGCGAGAATCAAAATCCGTCAGAATGATACGGTCAACAAGCTCCTGCAAAATGAGATGCTGGCCGTTTCGGTCCAGTCCTTGCCACCCATGTTCAATCAGTTCTTCGCCGAAGTGTGCTCGAAGGCGTGTCAGATCGTCTAAGGTCAGCTTGCGGACTTGCTTGGGTTCGAGTGCTGCAAGCATCCGGTCGCGTTCCGCTTTATAGTCCCGATACTTGGTTTGACTGCGCTGTATCCAGTCCGGGTCATCATAGAACTCCATCCCATTGAGCAGGGTTTGCATCTTCTGTTCAACTTCATGGAGTTGACGTTCCAGCAGTCTTCGTTCTGGATGATCTTCTTCCTGGAGAGAAGCCTGCATCTGCGCCCAGCCTTCTTCGGAGAAGGTCACTCGTAGCTGGTTCAGGACGTGATAGACCACCGCCTCATCAATGGTGGCTGCTTGCCGACTCCAGCGGGTTCGAGTAGTTGAGGTTTCAGGATCATAGGGGGAAAGGTAATAACAGTAATGCTTTTGTGTCGGTCTCCAGGCGGCCTGGATCGGCAGGAGTGCCTCGTCTATTTGGCTATAAAGTAACCCCGTACAGAGGGGTCGTTCAGTACCTCGGCGCACTTCAACGCTGGGTCTTGCGTTCTGGCGTACCGGACGATAATCTGGGTTGGGCGACCCATCGAGCAGGATGGGTGACAGGTAATGAAACGCTCGCCAGTAGACCTCCTCAGAAACTATCGGTTCGTGGTTATTCCAGCGCACGACCACGCCATCATGCAGCCAGTGCCCGATATAGACCGGATTGATGAGCATCTGGCATAGCCCAGGGCGACTGAGATACCAGCCGCCCTGTCGGGATTTGATCTGAAAGCTGAACTTAAAGCCAGTGGGCGGCTGAATGGTTGCTGGATCAGGGAATGAAACATGGTGTTCGTAAATATACTGCTGGGTTCGGGCGATATTTCCGCCGAACATGAGAAAGACACGGAAGTATTCTCGGACCACAGCAGCGAAGGGTTCCAGTGGGAAGATACGTCGATGATCGGGATTCGCCAAGCCAGGTTCGAGTTCCTTACGGGCATCGACCATGTAGCCAATGGAGGGTCCCGCACCGGCCCAGCGTCCTGTTTTCATGAGGTATTTCCGAGCGCCGTTTAGCTTACCGAGAATCTGGGTGTTGATGTATTCTGCGCCCATTTCGCATTTGAAGCGAAATTGCCGGGCATAAAAAGTGCCCATCTGTGGATGGGCAAAATCATAAATGACGGTCGGGGTAATCACCTTCACGTTGGCTTCTTTACAGGCTGCGATGAAGGTATCGACCTGGATCATGGTTTCGTCACGGAAGAAACGATCTTCATCCTGCGCGGCAACGGCTCCCACGCGATGATCAAGAATCATGCCAAAAAGCTGACGCATCCCCTCACGTTCGTCAATACGTAGCTTACCACTGACTGCCATATCCACATCGATGAGCTTGACTCGTTCTTTTGCCCAGCCCATACCGAGCAGACGTTCATACATATCCACCGTCTGAATAGTGGTCGAGACGTTTCCGATCTGTCCCTCAGACGATTGTCGGTAGTATAAGGCTATGTCTCGCTGAATGGGGAGTTCGCTGGAGTGTTGGGGTTCAGCTTCCTCAGCATTTCTAAACTTTCGGGACATGATTCCACGTACCTTTCGTAACCGGCAAGCAATAACGAGTAGATTAATGAATAATCAACCGTTGGCATCATTGTGACGTGTTCTTCAGAGGCTGTCAATTCCTGTTGCATGATGGGTTTTCTCCTTCATTGACCGGTGGTGACGGTCATTCTGCGGAACGTTCCGTTGATTCGCGTTCTAAGCGTCGTGAAAAACTAATGGCTCTCGTCGGGATGTAATCCGTGCCGGGTTCAAAGCCCTGCTCCTGAAGCTTCTGGTTGGCTTCTTTGGAGCGACGGCGATAGTCCTTACCGTAGGCGCGGCGCTGTTGCACCTCAACCCAGGTCCAATATTTCTTCCAGATCTTCTTGGCTCTGCGCTCCAGATCCGGTGGACGCGGGACTTCCTGACGATACATATACTTATAGGGTGCGCTGTTATAGCCATATACAGCACGGACCAGCGCCATCAGTTGATTGTCCTGCTGCACGAGAAGGTTATAGCGTTCACGGTTGGCAGCAGCGCGTTTGGTTAGCTCGGCACGAAACCAGCTCTCAAAATTTGGATCGGCGAAGTTGCGTTCGGATACTGCGGGCACATCGTAGTAGGTATTCATTTACGTATCTCAGCATAAACTAAGAGTAAGAGTAGTCCAACCAGAAACAGGATCAGTCCCACCAGGAACACGAAGAATGCTTCTTTCGTGGTAATCACGAGAATATTGCTGGCGAGCACATGGTTCATCATGTCTTGGGGGTCCATCGGAACGTTCCGGCTATCGAATCGAGAGCTTGGTGATAATGAAGGCGATGAAGGTGACAATCGCAGCGAGGATGAACGCTTCGATGAACTTCCCGATCAAAGGTGGACGCTTGGGAATAGGCTTAGGCGTCTTCTTGGGCATCAACCAATTCTTTCGGTGAAATACATTTGATTTCGGTGAGCCTGCCATCACGGAAGGTTGCTCGATACTCGTACCAGACATTCGTTTTGTTCCGGTAGTCTCCAGTCAGCGTATAGAAAAGTACATCGCCATCGATATTGATGATGGTGTCTAAGTCTTTTTCATTGACTACCTGTGAAGATCGGCGGCGAACCAGTAAACCATCAGCACGGATGATGTAGAGATCAAGAAGGCTGTCCAAGTCCTTCGTCTGGAAGCGTTCGCCTTGAAATAACTCAGCGAACTTCGGTAGCGGATATTCACAGAGGATCTCGTCGTACATGCCCATTATTCTTCATCCTCACTGCCAAAAAGCTTCTTCAGGCTGATACGGTAGTCACTATCCCGAAAACGTACATCATCGAATTTCATTTCATCTCCCTGAGCATCTGCTCAATCTGTTCTAAGGCACTACAGAGTTCCTGTTTTGCCAGGAGTAAGGCCTGCTTCCTAGCATCTTTATGCTTGAAGCGTCCTTCAGAACGGATCATACCGAAGGACACAATCCGAATCTTGCTGGCCTCCTTGAACTTGTCCACAATCAGGGTCATCAGGTCGCCGACTTGGAGTTCGTCGTAGTGAGGACGTTCATGCCATTGCATTGTCATCGTTGTAAACAAACTCATAAGGCGCACCGTCCATGAAGAAATGATCGACTGAACTCATACCGATAAACTCTTCCTCAAAGTTCTCCTTTACATATGCCATTGCAGCATTCCAGTCATCGACAAAATCTCCACTCTCGAAACGGGTGATTTCACCACCGAGAGGATTGACCATCACGCCGCGATAGGTCTCTGGTTCGAATTCGTCGTAGTCAATACCGACAAACGCTTTCATACCCGATCCTCTCCTGAATAATCTTGGAAGTGTTTCACATCAGCCTCGGTTAAAGCGTACCATTCACGTTCGACCTTGCGTTCCGCAAAAACAGCTTTGAAATGCTTTTCGAGTGCGTGCCGATCTGTCGTATAAATTACATGGGTGAAATCGAGTACTTCTGCGTGGGCTGTTTTGTATGATCTCAGTCTCTGCTTGAGATCATGTGTCTTACCCAACTTCCAAAGTCTGTTAGGCGCTTTTAGAAGATAGACGTAACCCTTAGCACTTTTGGGTTTTGCGGGCTGCCACAGGTTAATCGAAATTCTCAGGGAACAGATTACAAAAGCAGTCGAAGTCGTGACTGCGATAGCGAGTAAAAACATGGACCATTCATCAGTGTGTCCGAGAGCTTGGATATACCATTGGTAGATGCCCAAAAAACCAAGTGATAAAATCGCTAAAGGTGTCTTCGCTAACTCACGAATGTTATCGTAGATGTGAGTATTCTTCTTCTTTATGCCCATTCGTTCTTTTTAACTCCTCAATGACGTTATAAACAGTTGACTTTCCAACGCCGAGATGTGCTGCAATTTCCAATGGTTTCCCGTCAACAAGCAGTTCTGGATGCTCTTGGAAGAAGGCAATCGTCATCTCTCTTGCCATTGGTTGCTTCTTATGTCCAAGCGTGGAATTTGATGGAATGATTTCCATGCCCTGTATTCCATTGGAACTTCCATTGGAAGCTGCTGGAACTTGTTTGGAATCCTGAATAGACTTTCTGTATTTCCGAAATGCGGTTAAAACTGTCGCATCCCACTGCTTTGAGTCCTCGCGGTATTTTTCCTGTGCTTCTGTATTGGCTTTGGTCTGACTAAGGTGCATATGAACAAACATCTCACCCGCAAGTAGTGCGATCAATGGCGCACCAAAACCTAAGATAACGCCTACGGCTGTAATCCAGACATCGCCTTGCGCCGAAAGCGCCCGGAGCACAGAGTTGATATTACTGATCAGCGCAACAGCAAAGACGACAATCAGCATAATCGTGACGACAGTACGATTGCCTCGAAGACGTGCATAGGTTGCGATAAAGATCGCCAAGTCAATGGCAACAAAAGCTGCCAGTGCCACCAGTTGACGCACCCATTCTGCAACATGCTCCTGCTCGATTCCTGCATATGCTGTTGGAACGGTATGAACACCAGAAAGAAGTGCGGCACAGACAAACATAAAGATCACCACACTGCGCAGCCACCAGGGATATTCACTTGAAATATCCTCTGGCTTTATTGGTACACTGGCAGGATGCTGTTGATTGAACTCTTCTCGGAACTCGTCATAGTTCATAGCGGAACGTTCCGTCATTCGTACTTTTCTTTCAACTTCAGATAGAGATTGTGCTCCTGCTGTTCACGGCGTTGGTGTTCTCTTTGTTCACGTTCTTCGATAGCTTGTTTTTCCGTAGTCCACTTTTCAATGCATTCTTTGCGCCAGTCAGACCAAAGCCAACGCGTCGGGAATGAAATTCGCTGATAGTCTTCTTCATCGAAGCTAATCCACTCTGGATTGATTTCATAGAAGTAAGGGCTTCGATACTTTGAGATAAAGTCTTTACCCCAAAATTCTTTGTAGAACTTCTCGTACTCAGAGAAAAGCTTATCGCTTAACTCCACGATCTCTTCTCGAGCGTCAATAAGCGCCATGATGTATTGCTCGTTCATTCGTCATCTCCTCGCTCAATCCATTTCATCAAATTGCTCATCCAGGCGACCCAGAACTACGACATCGAATTCCGTCGCGTCCTCGAACGTGATGCCATCCTGCCATCGCCAATACAGAACACAATGTTCTTCGCCCCAGCCATCGGAGAGTTGACCCATAAACTCATCGCGGTCTGCTTTGCTTTTGAAGTGAAGTGTGATACTGATCACGATTCGTTGAGTCCTAGCAACTCTTTGACCAGATGCAGAATGACGTACACGCGTGTCCACTCAGTCGTTGGCTTGAACCCGTTTTCGTTCACTTCGCCGCGACTGTCGAATTCCGCAGCCGAATCCAGCACATGTACTTCCAGATCATACTCTGCGAAAATGTCCCAGAGATCGCGTAGCTGCTTCATGGCCTCATCACGTTCTTCGCGGGCCATACGCAGCGCCAGCAGAAGTTCCGCAGGCTCTAGAGACTCCACATTGAGATTACGATCAAAATCACCGCGCACCAGTTCTTCCAGGAGATGCGCTAAGGCGCTGGTCTGTGCAAATTCCTGTACCGTCAATTTACTCATCGTAAAACGCTCCTATAAGCTCTTCCTGCTCCTGTGGGGTTTCACTGCGATGCTGAAGTTCCCAGATGATTTCCTTGATGCAGTTCTCAATCTTTGCGGCGTCCTTCGGCTTGTATTCTTCATAGAGAAACTCGTAGGTGTCTCCGAGTAGAAGTGCAGCGGCAATCCCACAGGCAATGCGTTTCGCATCTCGTTTGATCATACCGTTCGCAGCTTTCTCCCAACAATCCGCAGGCTGTTGGGGTAATTGACGTTGAAGTAAACAATTTCCCGATGTTTCATGATATTGAGCGTATGCTGCACTGTTGCGGCATTACAGCCAAAGTGTTCCGCGATCTCTTTCCGAGTCGGTGCTTGTCGGTGTTCGTTCCAGTAGTCCAGAATAAAATCGCGCATCGCTGGAATTCGCGCTTCAATACGCTGTTGAGCTTTATTCAACATCCACGACCTTCAGGTGTCCACGCCCGTTCCGTTCCAGAAAGCCGATACGGATCAACTTCCGAATGTGGAAGTGGATGGTACTCGGACTTTTATTAAACTCATTCGCAATGGTGCGAATCGTCGGTGCATAGCCGTATTGCTGATCAAAATCGACAATGAACTGGAGAATGCGTTTGCGCATCTCGGTGAGTCTGGGCATTGAAATTCTCCTTCATAACCCGCGTGGTGGGCGGGTTTCGGCAGTGGTTTAGAGCTTTAGTCTTCCTAATTCGGTAATTCTATACCTCGTATTCCGGGTCGTACCCCAGACCCTTTCGATGTCACCAGAATTCAAAAGCGCCTGGCGCATTTCGTTGATCTCCTGATCGGTATATTCAGGATAGTTCGTCTTGAAGCTGGAGATCAGGCGCACTTCCTGGAAGTGCTGCAACAGCCTCTGTCTCAACTGCTGTTTCCGTTCCGACATGGGATTCCTTTCGCTGTCGTGCGATATGCTCAGTCAGTAATGTTTCAAGCTTGGTGAAGAGACCTACATCCTCGAAGAGAAGCTGCTCCAGGGCATTACGTCCATGTGCGAGTTTTTCTTCGCCAAAGTAATAGTGAGCACCCCGTTGCTCGATCAGGTTTACGGCGATTGCTGTGTCTGCCAGGTCTGCTACATAGTTGATGTAGCTCTCCGGATAGATCATCAACCCGAACTCGAAACGACTAGGTGCAGGCTTGCCGGTCTTGTTCTTGTGGATCATGCCTTTGTGTCGCTTGCCGATGATGAAGCCTTTTTTCAGTTTCTCGCCATCGGGCATGATCGTGTCTTTGTCCAGCGAGACCTTCAGCGGCGGTTCCATGTAGATGCGCAGGGACGCCAGATAGGGGATGCTGTTCCCGCCACTGGAGACAACCATCCCGCCTTCGGGCTTGAGGGCATCGTAGAACGGCTGCTGTGTGGTCACATAGACCTGATTGACGATCACCACCGCAGCGTTGCCTTTGGCGGCACGGGCGAAGAACAGGGTCTTGAAGGTGCTGCCGACCCGCGCCAGCTTCATCATGGTCGCGTCTTCCATTGTGCCTTCGGCGGCAGAACGCACCGGCGAGCCGCCGAAGCTGTCCAGGACGATCAGACTGTACTTGTTTTCGGCGTAGAGTGTGAGCAGGGTTTCCAGGGCGCTTTCCAGATAGGACGGATGCCACACATGCAGGTGACAGTCTGCCATCTCCTTATCTTCTTCGCCCATGTAGACTTCTTCTTCAGGGATTCCTAAGCGTTCCAGCCATTTCAGATCCAGCGCCGACTCGGTTTCCAGCAGCGCCACATACTCACCGCGTTCAATCGCTTTCGCAGCGGCGATCAGGACCAGCGTGGTTTTGCTGGTGGCTTCACGCCCAGAGATCTCTGTGACACGCCCACGCGGGAAACCGCCGCCGATGGCAAGATCGGCCGCGTAGATGCCCGTAGGGATAAACTCGATCTCAGGCGTCTCGCCGGGCATGGCTTTACGAGCGGAGAGCTTCTTCAACGTTTCAGGACTTAAAAAGGTCATCAGCACTCCTCATTGTAAGTAACCGCTGTAGGCGGGATATTGAATCTGATCGACCCAGCGATAGACCAATTCCAGTTCTTCATCGTTGAACTGGAGTGCATCGATGGCTTCGCCGAGGGTCATGAAGGGGTAATCCGCGAGATAAGAAGTCACGATCATCCCAAAGAACCGCACTTCCGTCATATATTCTTTCATTCATTGATCCAGACTGGCGTGTGCATCACCGCTTGCAAGCGGGCTAAAGCGGTTTCGACAGCATTGCGCCCCCAAAGATTGATATTAAACTGCCAGAGAGCTTTGTCCACATCCACCTCACCAGCGTGCTCGTGGCATTCAGCACAGAGCAATGAGCAAAGTTCCTTCTGGAAACTGAGTTCTCGTGCCTCTGGATTGTTGACGGTTTTACTACGGGCAATCAATTCATGCATCTGATAACCCAAACGACGATGACAGTAATCACAGGGCGGCATTTCTTTCAACCATCCACTGCGACGGATGATCATCTTGCGCTTTTGTTCATCACGCTGGCTCATGGGCATAGGCGATTCCTATTAAACGCAGACCAAAAGTATCTGTGTTCCATTCTTCTTTCAGTGTCGGGATACAGGGTGTTGAATCGACCTGTACCAGATAGTTCTCGATGTCTGACCACTCCAGCCCTGAGAAGTATTCCCAGAGTTCATCGGCGCTGGCATTTCGGTAGATGTCTTCGTACTCTTCGTCGTAGGTACATTCAGTCACACCGTCCATGAGAAAGTAGCCCATACTCCCGACGCTGGCGAGATAGCCTTCGATGATGACGACAACGCGGATTTGCCAGATCCCCGAAATCGCCTGAAATTGCAGCACTTTATTCATCTTCGGAACGTTCCGCTAGATGCACCCAAATGCGACTGGTCTTGATGGCTTGTGGGAAAATTGTTTCCAATTGCTTTCGGTTAATTATCGGCACATGTACCAGGAATTCATCCAGATCCTCGTAGCTGATTTCATTGCGGAGATAGTCGATCAGGAAGGCTTCATCCTGCATCGCAGCATTGACATACTGCTCGATCATGTCCGGGCTTGCGGTTTCGCCCAATGTTCGGACGGTATAGGCTTCCGCCACCAGTTCGGTGGGAATGCGATAGAGTTCATCTTCGATGTAGAATTCCATATAGTTCATCTGAGGATCGCCATCCCGAAGTGCCTCAATCGACAGATAGCCATCCAGGATGCGATCTTTTGAAAGGAGTTGATTGAAGCACAGTTGCAGCGCCTGTCCGATAGTTTGCGCGTCTTCCTCAGTTGGCATCAGGATACTGCCGATCATCAGGTTCACGGTCATCGCCAGAGCTTCTGTGCTATGTTTCAGAAGCTGTTCTGCGGCTTCCTCGCCCTGCGCCGTGAGTTCAAATTGTCCCGGCGAGACTTCCAGCATATCGCCGTCATCGATGGCTTGCTGCATCCGTTCTTCGAAATCTTCGGGCAAATCATCATAATCAGAATTGATAGACAAGAGCTTTGGTCTCCTCAATGAATTGAACGAATTTAGGATTGGGTTCCCAGTTGGGATTGACGCCCAGTTCCAGGATGGCGGCGGCTTCGCCTCGTGTCAGGTCCTTCGCAGAAGTCATCCTGCGAGAGAACCAGAGCTTAAGCACCAGCAGCCGCTCATCCCGTGAAGTCGTGTGCGCGTCCAGGAATCGTGCAACGGCGATGGACTGTTTCATTGTCGCCGGAACGTTCCGAGACTCATGGGATCGCGCTAAAGAAAGTAGCTGGTCGAGCACCGGTCGTTCTCCTTCATCGCCCTGTGGTGGAGGGCTGCACAGATGTACTTATTCTACTACGAATTCGTACATTTTGCAACGGTTCGATGTTCAGAGTTGCTTAGGTAGCTTAGTTTCCACCTTCTATGAACTCAGAGACGATAGAAGGTGTTGATGTCTTCAAACATTGGAATCCTCTCGTTTGACGAGTTGATACTTCGAAAGTAATGCGTTCCCGAATTCTGCCATCAGTGCCTTGAAGCGGATGTCGATGTCCTGACCACCAAAAGGATGTAGATAACTTGCATAAAGACAATCACTAGCGATGCCATGAAATTTCAACCAGTCCAAACCAAACTTCTCTGTGCCTTCACTCATTACACGGTAGAAAATCTCACCGGCGTTGTAACGCGATTCCCGATCCCAGGTATCCCAGGCTGATTCGACTGGCGTATCTTCAGAGTCGCGATAGATAGACATTAGATTAATCTCCTTGATGCATCTTTCAGGTCTTCATCGAACGATTTGACTTGCTCCTGGGCGAATAGCGGGAGTTCCCAGGTCGCCGCTTTTGAAATGTCGGTCATGATGAAAAAAGCATTCTCCACCAGCGCATAGGCTTGCGTGGTGTCATTGTCATTGGCGCGGAGAATGTCGTAGCGAATGACGCTCTGGCGCTTCTGCTTGCCTTCGGTCTGCCAGGAACGATCTCGTCCAAGCGCGTCCTTGAAGGGAACGCCGTTCTCATCGGTGAAGAGGACGCTTTTGGTCGCATTCAGCACTCGTAGAGCGATATGAATCTGCGCTACGAAGATCGGTGTATTGGAGCCGTGAGCACGGCTATCACCCTGTTCTCGGTTCGCACCGGTGAAGCTTTCCTGTGAGAGCAGAATGATGTGACATTCGTAGCGTACCGCGATGTCCTTGATGTAGTTGGAGATCAGGGCAATGGCTTCGACATCCGATTTATTGCTGGCTTTGGTAATGCGCTGCAAGTAGTCGATGATGACCAGGAGTGGACGATTGCGGGCGTCTGCCATGCGCTTGTGGATGCGGATCTTGGTGGTGATTTCGCTGAGCTTAGAGCCAGCGATATACTCGAAATACATCCGACCACAGGTATTCCAGTGCTGGCGCTGTTCTTCGAGATAAGCCCGATAGGGCGCTTCGAAGGGTGGTTTATGCAGATTGACCTTGCCATCGCGGAGTGCCTTGCCGGGGATGAGCAGATCACGCGCCAGAAAGCGTTCCTCGATGGTGGTGGGTGAGGTTTCCAGCAGCAGCACTAGCACATCGGTGTCATTCTCTAAAGCGTTGTATTCGGCAATTTCCATTACCGATCCGGTCTTTCCCGCTTTAGGGGCGGCGGTAATAAGTGTAAGGTCGCCCGGCGTGAGTACAGGTGCAGCTTCTCGCAGTGCTGCCAGATGCAGTACTGCACCTAGTGCCTGACCCTGCTGGGCGCGTTCTACGCGCTTGCGCTGCACGTCCTGAAACATCTCCATGAGTTCAACCCGGTTGTAGCTTTGCTGCACATCGGCAATTGGCAGGTTGATCAGCGAATCGAGCATCCGATCCCGCTTCTCGCCAACATCGCCGTAGTCCATCCCTGCTACACGCATCACTTCTTTCGCCGCTTCGCTGAGAAGCTCCTGCTTGACCCACGAGGTAAACCAAATCGCTCCAGCACGAATTAAAGGGACACTGGAAGCCTCTCCGGCAAGCTTCTCAATCTTTTCACGAAGATTCTGATCATTGCTTCGACAGAGTAACGTAATGTTATCTACATTTGGGGGCAATCCTTTCTCTTCGGCGAGATAAAATGCTTCCAGAACTTGTTTCTCAAATTTCAAGTCAGCAGGGATGAGATCTGGTGTTACTGAATCTGAACCCATGTCCCCCAAGCGACTTGTTGTTTCAGAGAACAGGTCTGCGAGTAGATTGCGTAGAACACTGACTGTCTGGGCAGGCGTTTTTGCCAAGTGTATTCTCCTTCGGTGAGTTCCGGTGGTGACGGAACGTTCCGTTAGTCGAGCAAAGGTCTGAATTTTTCTTCAATCGTGCCATTACAGTAGAACAATTCATGCCCCATCACATCCAATCGAAGAATGACCTGGTAGCCCTGCATTTCGCCGCGAACCTCACGAGGATAGAAGATGGCCCGGATGCCCAGGATTTCAGCCTGCTTTGAGGCGGTATCCTCGACAGGACGAATAAAAGCAGATTGAGCAAACGAATCCAAATCCAGGGCGTCTTGATCAATATGCCAGCACATCGTCGTGCGATCCCAGTGATAGCCCAGTTCAGAGGCTTTCTGATGCATTCGGTAAAAATCGTTGAAGGTCAATTTAGTGTGCATCACTCGTCTCCAGGATAACCGGCGCTTTCTTAAATACAATCGAAGAGACTGCACCTTCTGGAACAGGTTCTGGGACAAAGGGCACTTCAGGCAGTGAAGTAGGCTGCTCAGGACGTTTATAGAGGTCTTCATAGGCAAACCATCCGTGAGGGTGTGTATAGTTGCCGAGCATATCGATCACCTGCGAAGCCCCTGCGCCATTGGCGATCATGGTAGACGCTTTCTTGGTGGCAAAGTCCTTGAAGATGGGATCGCTGTCGAAGAGGTCATTCGGAGAAGGATGCATATGCCGGTCGCCGAATTGGTCGGGTACAGGCACATCCCGATCCAATTGATCTCGCATGTTGTCGGTGAGCTTGTTTCGTCCAAGTGCCTTGAGGAGATACTGCTCCAGTGAAGAATACTTGGGGGGTTTTGCGTCTTCGCCCACAGAGGTACTGCCGGAGAAGTGATTTTGTTGTTTGCGCTTTGGCTTGTTCTTCGCCGCAGGAGCGCCCGCTTGCGGGCCGACTGCATCTTTAAGATCTGTTGTATTCTCTGAAGTGCTCTTTGTAGTGTTCTCTGTATTAGATTCGGTATTTAATACCAGGGGGGTGGTATCAAATACGGAGGGGGGTGTATTTGGTACCAGGGGGTCTGTATCTGATACCAGGGGTGTCGGCTGAAATCCATCGATTTTGAAGATATTGATGATCGTTTGATAGTCTTTTTCAACTACTTCAATGCCGACAAACTCCATCCAGATCTTGATGCGTCGTTCAAATTCCGGCCAGTTCACTCGCAACCAAGGCGTCTTCAATCCAACCTCACCATGTAATTCATAGAAGATCAAGGAACGTTCCGTCAAACGTTCAAGCGAACGACGCACGGTTTCATTTTTAACACGGGTTTCTGTAAACCAGTCCTTGTGATTCTTGGTAATCCAGTAATGCCCGTCCTTTTGACGACGAAGACGGCTTTCCCCTGTTTCCTGATTAGGTCCATGCCAGTACATAATCTGCGAAAACACCAGCCCATCAATCAGATTGCCATCATTGATGTCGATATAGGGCAATGCAAGATAAACACCTCGACGTGCCTCAAACTGAGCGCGTACCCACTGACGGCCAAACTCGTTGTCGATGGCTTGTTCAACTGTAATCACTCGAGTGCCCTCCAAGCATCCTTGTTATCGTCAATACCTATTAAGCCATCACATTCAGCAATCAACCGAAGAACCCGGATAGCAGCTTCTTCGCCACCGAACTTGGCAATAGCTTTTGCTAACCAACCATGCATCCCAACAAGGCTGTGATAGTTCTCATTTTCTGCCGCGCTATCGAGATACTCTGCTAATTCATCAAGTGCGACTTCAGTTACAAGCTCAACCGAGCCATCTTCATCGCTGGTTCCCGGCTTGTAATGCTCTGAGGTTGATAGATATTCGTAGATCTCCATTTCATCGGGGTCGTCATCGAAACGCTCAATTTCTTTTACACGCACTAATTGGTATCGCATATCGTCTCCTTTGCATCTGGAATGTCGGTAAAATAGACCCGATATTTGGTGCCGGTGATGCGCTTCCACTTGCCGGTCCAGGACCAGCGATTGGTGCCCAGTACCTGCATATCGGGCTGATACACCGGAATATCGCCAGCAAGTTTCAGAAACACTTCACCGACAATATCCGCAGGCAGGATCATCACGATGATGTCGGGGATGCCAAATTTCGCGGTCATCTCACCAAAGGCTTGACCGCCACTCTGCCAGCGTTGGGGGTGGGGTGAGGTCAACCAGCAGACCTCATAGCCCCGTTGATTCAAGTATTCGACCTGCTCTTGTAAAGGTGCGTGATCCGAAAGCCAGACGCATCTCATAACCGTGTATTCGCAATCTCGGTAATTAACTCTTCGAAGACATGCAGAAACTTCTTGTTGATGGTCGCGGTAATGTGCAGAATGCCAGATAAAGCGCCTTCGGATTTGATATTGAAGCTGAAGTCCTGATCCACATAGTTTGCAAGCTGCTGCACTTGTCCAATGGTTAAGGTATATTCACGGGTGACACGTTCAATACTGCTCATAGGTATTCACTGTTTCTCCTTTTTACGAAGATGTAAGTTGTTCTTCGCCTGTCCAGAAATCGGCAATGCGCTCTTCATCAAAGCCAATTAGAGCCAAATACCAGTTAATAGTTTCAGCGCAGTCGTTTAAGTCGAAGCCATCAGTTTCGTCAAACTGAACACCCTTTTGACGGCAGGCGTCCACCAAGTTCATGAACTCGCCAATCAAGAAGTGTAGACTTTCTCCGTAAGTTGTATCGTTCATTGTGCTTTCTCCAGTTTAACGGAGGCGATCACTTCGTCGCCTTCAATCCAATCCCATTGAAACAAAGAGACTCGCGTATAAAAGCTGAAATACTGCTCGATGCATTCCATCGCTTCCTGGCGAGTCCGTCGAAACAGTTGGGGGAACTCCTGATTGCTCCCCCGATGAATGTAGATGACGTTCCAGAGGGTATTGCTCATCGCAGCACTGGCTCTAAACCGAATTGCTTCGTTAACCAGGCATTCCCCATGCCCGCCTGCAAAACTTCTCCCGAATCCTTGTACTCTTTTGGAGGTGCGATGATGCGTCCCCGATTGAGAATCTGATGTAACTTCTCCGCCTTCTTTAGCCCAGGCTCGTCATTGTCCCGAACAATGTAGAGCATCGGAATGTGCTCGAAGATCTTCGGCAGCATTGGGTTCAGTTCTGCTGAGAGAGTCACGCCAGCGGCGGGCCAGCCCGCGTCCATCATCGCCAATGTATCCATCTCTTTGGGTTCGGCATGAATCAACAAAAACGGCTGACTGCGCTTGAGGATCTTGCCTTCCTGCGCTTCCGCGACCATCTGCACATTGAAGACTCGCGCGACACTCCCTTCTTCTCGGCGATACTTGGGACCACCACAGTGCTTCAGGATGTCCTCATTGGTAATCGTGCGTCCAAGTTTCTTGAACAAATCATCAATCACCTCAAAGTAGCGGGGATGATCCAGAAAGGTATCGAGGAAGTGCTGGTCATCACGGCGATAGTTGATCTCACGGACTTCACCGTTGAAGATGTTGGGCAGTGCATAACGCGGTGCTTTGAACCAGACAACTTCGCCAGTGGTCATGGTGTAGGCGGTTGGGAAATCCGTTTTCACGCCGAGCATGGACGTGTGTGCTGTAGGATCAGTGATCTGGCGCTGCTGATAGTAAGGCAAGCCCAGATCCAGATGCCTGAAATTTGCTTCTACGATACTCATCGGAATCGAGGGCTTGCGCGGTTCCACCGGCTGCTGAGGACGTGCCGGACGGGGTTCCAGCGGAACGTTCCGTGAAAGCGCCTCAATCGCCTCTTTGATACTAAGGTTGTCATACTCCATAACAAAATCGATAATCGTGCCATGCCATTCACAGCCGTAGCAGTGGGCATGGTCTGCCCAGACAGTGAAACTCGGCCGATCATCACTGTGAAATGGACAGCAGTACTGGGTGTACTGGGTCGAACGAATTCCCTCTCCAAGATAGGGAGATACGTAGTCTCTCAGGTCATAGGATGACCGGAGTTGGTCCAGATCGATATTGGACATGTTGTAAACCTTAATCTAAGTGTCGAACAATCAATTTTCCGAGACGGCGAATCACCAGATCCACCTGTTTTCCATCCAGGTTCTCCATCCAGCAGGTGGTGGTGCCGTCTGCGTTTACGCGCTCGATAAAAGGAATGGTGATCAGGATCTGCTCTTCCTGAATCGTTTCGGCGACGTTCTGTACATCGATGCGAGTGCCCAGGAAAGCTGCATCAAATAACGCGCGTTTCTGGGCATCGGTGGTGCAGGTGGGCAGGCATTGCGAAATGGTGATCAGCTTGCCGATAAAGCGTGGCAGCCCGATTAGCTTATCTACGGTAATCTTCTCGTGGGTCTTGGGATGACGCACGGGTGTGTTCTCGTGCAGCTGCTCATGCACGTAGCGGAAAGCACGGTCTACCACCAATACCAGCTTACGCAGGTAATCCGGGTCTTCAAAATACTCCACGACTTCGGCATCAATGAACTCATTGAAGTCTTCGTAGTTCCCAACCGTCACATGAAGCTGGCGTTCATAGACAGTCCACAAGGATGCCAGGATCTTATTGCCCATTGTGGAATGTTCTTCGCCATAGGCTTGCAGATTCAGGCGTTCGTGAGTAAAGGCTTTTTCGCGTTCTCTTACTTCATCGTAGGCAACAGACATCAGCTTTATTCTCCTTCAAACCTGGTGGTGTCAGGTAAGCGTCGTAGAACGGGTGAGACACAGGCACAGTCCAGTGTCCTTCCCAGTGCAATTCCAAATCTGCCCAAAGCGTACAGGCGTCATAATGATTCGCCTGCATCTCCAAGAGCATTCCTTTCTGAACTTTGTACGGCAGACTTCCCTGGGGAAGCAAATCACGCACAGTAACTGCTCGTTCGTAAGGAACCAAAAAAGCGGCACGCGGCAGCTTGCCCTTACCGCTGGTTTTGCGAAGCATGGTTGTCCAGCGCGTGAGCGGCGTTTCGAAAATCACCGCCAGCCAGTAGCGGCAGCCGGTATCGCGTTGAAATTCTTCCGCCCACTGCTGCTGACCTTCACGCCAGCCATTCTCGGAGATAAACGAAAACACGCCCTCATGCGCAGTTTTCACTTCAATCGCCAGGGATGGCGATCCCAATACAAAGATGTCAGCACTGTTAGGTTCCGACAATGCAAAAAACCCCGCCGCTGCTGAACGGAACCGCCACTGCGGATGGTTGACCAGGGGGGTGATCTCCCCCTGGTAAATGTCCTTCCCATTCGACCGTGCTTTGCGCTTGGTCGTCTTCGTCATTGGCTCAGGACTGAGCATGAGCCACCAACTTGGCGAAAAGTTCGTCCCGTCCTTCGATGGTAAATTTCTCGCCAAGCACTGCCACTGCCTTTGCAATCGCAGCGGCATTTGGGTAATGCCCATTGCTGATGAGATCCTGGATAAACGCATTCCGCGCGGTATTGAGTGCAACCTGGGCATCAGCCTCCGCTTTGTTCAAGTCGATCTGCGCCTGCTCGTCGGCAGAAATTACCTGTATGGATGGATCGTGCTCTACCGTGTTCAAATCGCCATAGTCGGCTTGTGGGGCTGCCATGTAGCCAGCAATCAGTTCTGGGTAAGGTTGTCCGGCATATTCCGGTTCCAGGCGCACCGGCAGCAGTTCGCGGAGAATTGGGCGGGTGCGTTTATCTTCAGGCTTGCCCCAATCCCACCAGGTCAACCGTGATTTCTTGACCATTGCCCAATGTTTCCCTTCTGGAGTTCGATCTAGCCAGAGCACCAGCGTAGCGATTTCCATGAAATCTGCGCCTCTGGCGGCTTTCTGGCCCGTTTTTACATTGTTGTTGTAGACATCCTTGATGTGCGACACAAACACGGTGGTCTGGAACCGCTGAGCCAGTTCGAGAGCCAATTGTTTCCAGTAGAGTGCGGTATCGCCCCACTGGGCCTTAATGCCCATCTCGCCGCTGTAACGCTGGGCAGTTTTGCCAAAAAGTTCAGGGTGTGCGCCCACGTACATGAACGCGCCCTGATAGAGATCGCTCACTGGATCTACGCCCAGGACTGTGTATTGTCCCGGCTGAATTGCTAGAATCTCATCACGCCATACCTCGAAGAGATCCTTAAACGTATAATCTTTCCCAATCTTTTCACGGGTAATTTTACGGATGTCAAGCAGATCAATCGGCGCTTGGGTTGCAATGGTTTCCTGCGACATTTCCAAATCCGTCACCAGTGTACGTGTTGGTGTACCTGGACGAACCGGATCAACTGTCGCAATAAATGTCGATTTCCCAGTTTTATAAGCCCCGATAATCCAAATAAAAGGAATGGGACTTAAACCTTGTACATCACTTACATTTTGGATAAATGTAGACGGCCAAATCGCAGAAACCGCAGGGGTCTGCATCAGGTGTATCCTCCTTCTTGTGCCGGGGTGGTGTCCCGGTCAGTTTACAAATAGACCGCTTGCTCCAGTATAGGGTTGTTTTTGCTGTCCACAGGCATAATGACGGGGAATTGACGCCAGTCCTGCCCGAACTGCTGAATAAACTGCTCTCCTTTCCTGGTTAATTGATATGGCATTTTGCCATTGTCGGACGATTCGAGGAACCCGAAGGTTCGGAGCTTGTCGATGTGGGCTTGTAACACCCAGTTGGAGGTGACTGGAAGCGTGCGGTCTTCTTTGATCCCATGTTCGTAGATAAAGGTGTTGAGATACGACATGAGGCGTTCGCTGGTTGGAGGTTTTCCAGCACTTGTGGTAATATGTATTATACTCGCTAAAATGAGCAAATCAATGAATTGCAAGCTTTGATTTGCCTTGAACAATTCCTGCCACCTCAACGGTTCAAAAAGCAATTTGCAAGCCCTCCTCAGTGTACAATGCCCCATTTTCAATCACTTCGGGAGCAGAGTGGCACCAATAGGCGCAGGCAGCATCGATGATACCCGGTGCGCCGTTTTTTGGATACTTTCTGATCGAGCGGCATTGCCAAGCATGATCGCCATCCATCAGGTCAATCGGTGGTTTGGTTTCGCCGTTGAGATACTGCATCTGGTACATCACTTCGCCGACGAGTGTTTCACGGTTGATGTGTTCTGGCGTATTCAGCGGATGTGCCCATGAGTAGCCATGCTCAGAGACCAGCGAGTAGCCGCCAGACACCGGCACCAAGTCCCAGATCTCCATCATACTCATCGGATCGGTGAAATCACGGTAAGCGGGGGTGTTCAAAATGACTAGATGCCCAGCGCAGTTGTGCCCGATCATGTCCATATAGGCAAGTAGCTGGAACACATCCCCGATACGGGGCTGCGGGAATTTGTCCTTATACGTAGGCAGCCGGTGCTTGACTTCGATAGCGTGACTTTGTTTCGGAGTTCTCACAAAACCATCATAGCGCCCTTGCAGCGGAAGTGTAGGATGCTGAAGAACACGCTCGACAGCACCAACCCAATCTCCGTAACGCGCTCCAAAGAGAATGCTTTCCTGAAAGGCTTCTGCTGAACGCACGCCCAACTGCATCCTGTGCATCAGTGAGACATTTGCCCGTTTGGTCAGATGTTCAAAGACCGGCGTTCTGCCGGAACGCTCCGCAGCCGCTTTCAATGGGCAGTCCATTAAGGATGATGCATGAACCAGCCCTTCGGTATAGTTATGATCTTCGGTGAACGACATACGTTCACCGCCGTCATCGAGATAGAGTAAATAGTCGTAATACTGTTTTCGCAGTCGTTCTGAAAACTGCATTGAGTAGTCTCCTTCATGGAAGTCCAGTGGTGGTGGACTAAAAACCTGTACTGATTATACTACGAAATGGTGAAAAATGGAAACTGAAATTCAAACCGTGCATGATCTCCTTCCGCTGACGCTTTTAGCCGAATACCCACAACTCCCGATTGCCATTCGATACTTGCTGCTTCGGGATGACCCCGAGCATCTCCAGATGGGGCAAATTCTGGAAACGCTGCAAGACGAATTCCCGGATATGCCGAAGACCATATCGGGGATGTACGGCAGGGTCGAACAGTGGCGGCGTGACGGCACGCTGGACAAAGCCAATGAGATTGTAGTCGCGCCCAAGATCGAAGAACTCCGTGCGGCTGTGTATCGCGTCATCACTGCGATGCCCAAGATGCTGGATAAACTGGTCGATGACGTGCTCTCAGGCACCGCGAAGAGCAAGACCCTGGAGCACGTCATGTACCTCTACCAGGAAATTGTGAAACCGGAAATGGCAACTCAGGAAGAACCAGGCGCAAAAGAGAAGCGGTTCCTGGAACGTACCACCAACTTCAATCCTCTGGATATAGAGGAGGTTTAGTCTCCTTCATAACCACCGCTCAAATCTGACAAATCCATTGCAATCCAGTGAGCAGCAACTAAGGCTCTGCGATTACTACGTTCATCTTCGGTTTCTGCTGTTTCAGCCCAGAGATTATAGAAGTCTTTGTAGATTTCGTTATCAACTTCTTGCTGGGTAGGATAGGGATACCTGAATTGATCTTTCCCAAATTGATCAAAAACCGCAATACGCTCTATGCGACCGTCTACATGGTAGATTTTTGTCCAGAACCGGTAGCCACCTTCTAGGCGTTCGATTTCATCGTTTACATTAACAACGAAGTGCCCGTCCTGAAATGCAAGGTTATATCCACCCGTGACTACGTTTTGATTGTGAAATAACTTTGCCAGCACTTTAAGTTCTTGTTCATATCTTTCGTGCATTTTCCCCTCACCAGAAAACTAAGGCTTTATAACCAGTATAACTCAATTTGTATTTATAGATAGATTTAGAATGCGTCCTGCCTTTGCACCCTTAGCAGCTTTTACACGTTTTACACGCCCAATACTGCTAATTTCATAAACGCCTTCGTAATCTACAACTGGAAGCCACATTTCAGGAGTAGTAGTTTCCTGCATTTGATATTCTCCTTCATGAACCATTGTGGTGAATGGATTATTACTGGATGTTACAGAGGACTAAAGCACTCTCACAGTATCTACTGGTTGCCATGTCGTCAGGAAAAGCACCTGCTCATCGGCTTCACCCTCTGCGAGTTCGTCACAATCACTGGACATCAGGTGATAAGGGCGTACATCGAACTTGATGAAAAACTCTGCTACGCCCTCATCCACATGAAAATCCAGAATTTCTCCTCGTGCTCCCTGTGGCACAAGGGTGTACTTGTCCTTGAGAATCGCAGTTCTTCCGATTAGTTCTTCATAGTTAAGCATAGTTTTTCCCTTTCATGGTTTGATGATTAATATTACCTTTTTAATCCACTGGATGTTACGAAAGCTTAGTTCCAGTCCAGTGGCCAGTCCCTGATTTTCTCACTGGGTTCGAACTCACACTCAATCCCGAATCGAGCATACCATTCACGCACCTTTGCTTTGAGATGATCCAATGTCGATGCCTCGAAGTTATTCTCATTGTCAAATGTAAAGTAAAGCTCGTCTGTGCCGGTATGCGGCATGAATGTGTGCTGAACTACGAATATGAGCTTTGCTATTTTTGCCATGTATCCTCCAGTCAAGGTTTTATCACTAATATAACATCGTGTTGTTCTAAACACGTTAGTGCCTCAATCTGATCGCGCCAGGTCGAGCACCAGCGCAGAATGCCCAGCAGATTGCCCGGATACGGGTCTGCCAGCGGGATTAAGACAATTTGCAGCACCCACCAAAGCGCCAGAATTAGGATGATCAACCCAATGGTCAATCGAAGACTTGGAGCCGCCATCATTCGCCCTGAAGGTATTTCCAGTATTCAGACCATTTGGCTTCGTCATCGAGCAACTCGATCCAGTGATGGACCTCGCTGGATTCCGTGTGGAAATTGGCATCGCTCAGAGCTTCCGCGAAGACTTCCATGATGCGTAATCCATCCCACTCTGCCCATGAGGAAATGGCGATACCGAGTACCAGATTTTCGTTCTGTCGCAGACGATCTGGGGTTTGGTATTTCTCCACAATCGTGGTGGGTAGATGCTGATTAATCAGAGCTTGAATCAAAGCAGCTTTGTCAGACATTGAGAAATTCTCCTTCAGGTTAGTTTGTGGTGGTTTGAGATTGCGAATTAATGTGAGGTGGCGTTTCCCGTTCAAATTCGGACACCCAGCCTAGAGATGCTTTGACCGCATCTTCGCCCTGCTCATAGAACATCTTGAGGCAGTCCAGGGCACATAGAGCAACGGTTGGGTCTTCAGCAAATTCATCACAGTGCCACATCACAATCTCACGACCTTCCTTGTCGTAAATGTAGATACCGCCTTCTTCACTGCCGTAGATTCGAACCTGTTCGTGCATCAGTCCTCGTCTCCCTCGGAACGTTCCGTCGCTTGGTAAATCTTTTCATAGGTAAACAACCGAAGCACTTCTGGGTCACATTCATCGACGTTCTTAATCTCGTTCCAGAACGCATCTCCGGTATCCACATCTTCATAAAGGGCAGCTTCACCTTCAGGGTCTTCCTGCATCGCCTTGATGAATTCATAGGCATCATCCGCAGTCTCGGCTTCGACTAGGGTATACCCGTAGATCGTCCATTCGTGCCGCACGTTAAAGATGGGCATCGTCAACTCCATCCAAATCAGATTCCAATTCGACAATTTCATCTACGCCGCGATAGTGCATATCGTGCATGTCCAGTGAATCCAGCAAGTTTAGGTACTCGCCATTGACTGCCATATCATCGACCAGTTCATGCGCATCATCTACGCTCTCTGCTTCCACGTCGATCTCGCCGTAGACGGTGTAAGTGAAGGTCACTTTGTAGTAGTTCATTTGGTCTCCTCACTGATAAATGTACTTCCTGCGAACTGTGTTTCTATCGGAACTGGATTGACCAATGCAGCACGGATGTTTTCTTCAGTCATCCAATCCAGCGCATCGTAGGCATCATCCAGAGTTTCTGCCTCAATCAAAAGATTGCTGGTCAAGCTAAAGTCAATTGAAAACCGATATTTAGGCATCTTCATCCTCCAGTTCCAGAGCTTCGCGCTCTTCGTCAGTCAGTAAAAGCTCTGGGTAGTTTTGCTCGATTTGCCACTCCAATCCGACCCAGAAGGCTTCTGACATCGCCTCACCGTAAATCCTGTCTGCGAGATGATGCATATCTGAATCACTGAGTGCAGCAACCCGTTTCTCGCTGCACCAGGGTTCATCTTCATTAGGTCCCAGTAAATCATTCCGATGTAGATGTGTCACCGGGAACCACTGCTGGATGATCTCCGCATCGCCAGCTTCTTCACTGGCATAACGAAGCTCGTACTCCTGATACCCGCCAAAAACCATCATCTGGGCAAGTTGCTCTGGATCGCAGATTTCGGCGCATCGTTCGGTTGCTTCGAAGAGTACATCACCATTGAGACTGTTGTAAATCACGGTGCCACGTTCCCAGTCAAATTTCGCAGCAAGTACGATTCGCATTAATATTCTCCTTCTTCTAAAACAGCGACTCGTCGTTCCAGATCCTTGATCCGCTGATCGAGTGGCACGACAATGCCATCGATGATGTCGCTGATTTCGGCATAGGTGTCTGAATCCACGCCGAGTCCAGCTTCTCGCATCAGCATGATGATGTAGTGTTGCAGGAGATCCGTTGGCGTAAGCATAACTTAACCTCTTTTCTGGCGAATAACCGGCATAATCAGGGCAAGTCCACGAGAAGCGACCGGACGCATGACAATCGCTTCGTTCCACTGGTTGCCTTTAATGCGAATAACATCCTCGGTAAAGCTGTTCAGCACATCCTGCATATATTTCAGGTTGACATCGACGGTGAGACTTTCGCCAGTGAAGTCACTTTCCATCTGGTCTTCCAGATCCCCACGTTCTGGAGATACGCCATAGATTTCCACGCCCTGCTCGGTACTGACGATCTTACTGGCAAGATTGTCATCTTTGGCGAAGATTGCTGCACGCTTCAGGGCTTTCAATAACTGCTTACGGTCCAGATCCAGTTCAGTGACATAACTCTTGGGAATAATTGCTTCGAAGTCTGGATACTTCCCTTCAAGCAACTGGCTCACCAGTACCATATCGCCAACCATGAAGTAAGCTTTTTCCTGATAGAGGTCAAAGTAAATGGTCTCGGCATCCCCTCGCGCAGCTTCTTTCCAGATTCGTGCGGGAATCACCGCTTCGTATTCAACCCCTTCAATGTTCTCAATGTGGACATGGCACTGAGCCAACCGATACCCATCTGAAGCTTCCAGCTTCATGATGTTGTTTTTGATGACGACATGAACGCCAGTCAGGATTGGACGTGCCTGTTCTCTGGCAACCGCATAGATCACTTCACGGACCGCTTCCCGGAACGTTCCGCCATCGATTAAAATGGCATATTCGGTAATCGTTGGAATTGGCGGAAACTCTTTCGCGGGCTTCCCCTTGAAACGATTCTTTGAAGTGCCATTAAGAACAGTCGTGACTTCAACCCCTTCATCCAGATCAAAATCGACCCGTTCTGGTGAGAGCAAATGCACGACTTCTTTGAACGTTTTGGCATGAAGGGTGGTTGAACCTTCACGATCTACTTTGGCTTTAATCCGGCTCATAATCGTGAGTTCTAGGTCTGTACCCACAAGCCAAACGCCATCACCTTCGGTTTGCACCAAGATGTTTGCCAGAATCGGCAAACGGGGCTTGGTCTCCACTGCCGCAGATGCCTGCTTGAGTGCTGTTTCCAACGTATCTTGCAAAACCGAGAATTTCATGGAGTTTTCTCCTGTGTGCGTGAATATTCGATATAGTTGCCATCAGATTGAGAGCCGTATTTGCTGGAGGTATAGCCAGAAGTCCAGAAACGAATCAGGCCTGGCGCTCGCTTAATCAGCCGGTTGAATCCCCGTTTGGCATCCGCGTTGAGGATGTAGTCATAATCCATCCATTCGGGTTCATATTCTGGCTTGTAGCGTTCCCAGCGACGGTAGGTTTTTGGCTTCAGATAGAAGCAAGGTGATCCGTCTGCACCAGTGGCGTCGATGCCAATGTAAAGCCGGTCAGTTTCTCCGATGAGGAGTGTGTTATGCTTATCAGGATCAAGCCGTCGAATCGCCCATGCATTAAAACATTCCAGTACGAGATTTTGGAACCAGTCGTAGGCATCACTTTCCAGATCAGCCTGTTCCCAGTGGGCATCTTCGGCATTTTTGTCGAAGTCTTCTGGCAGGGCATCTTCATAAAGCTGGTATAGATCGAGAATGATGTGATGATCGTACTGGTAGGCCACACCTGCACCCATTACTGCACCTCCACATCTTCGATAAAATAGCCACCTGGATCACGATGATCCATCCGAAAATAGTGATAGTCTTCCTCCTGAGCTTGTAGCTCATCCAGTAAGTTTGTGATACCCAACTCTACTTCTTTGAATAGTTCATCCAGAAAGTTCACAGGACGTTCCTTTCAGCTTTTGTAAATGCGATAGAGGGTGTTGAAGTGCCTGACTTGCTCGGCAGTGGTGCCTCTGAACCTGCCAGAAAACACCCAGTTGCCAATCTGCTCCCAGTAGGAGGCGCTGCCGATCTGGTTGGGTGAGCCATCGGATGTACCCGAAAGATGCGACAGTTCGTGGATCATGAGTCCGCCTTCTACAGCGTCATTCTCATAGACCCGTACAAAAGCGATGTCTGCCTTCACAGAAGCCTTCGGGTCTATACGCTGTTCTTCAGCGTTCCAGCGTTGGCGATGCAGCCCGAAGCTGACGTAGCCCAGTTCTGTGAGCCAGTTGCGGCTGTACCCGATGATGAGATCAAGCTGCCGCTCATCATTGAAGAACACCAGAATGTGCGGGCGTCCTTTGTCCGAGCAAACCGTTCGCAGATAAGCATCCATCTGCTGGAGCTTGGCGTCGGTTAAACCAGGGATGCCATGATCGGCACAGTGAATGACCGTGAGCGTATCGCGCGTGGTCATCGAGCATTCTCCTTCACTTGTTTCGCTGGTGGTGTCAGCGAGAAAACGAATTAGGCGACTGAATCCACTGAACCTACCGTATTGCTGTAAGCATTGTTGATGGTGATAAATTCCGTATCAAAACACTCGTTCAGATAGAACTGTGCAAACTCGGCAGCAACTTCCGAATTGGCAAGATAGAAATAGGCCTCACTTGCACCATCTGGGCTATCCTCATCCGGGACGACAAATCCAATCATGTCATCATTATCATCCCGCAGATGAAACGGCGGTATCCAGTCCTGGTTCTCAGATGTGGCACGAAATTCACTGTCCGGGATGAACATCTCTACGAACCGACTGCCATCCCAGGCTTGGACAATCTGATGATCACTTTCATAGGCGGATACGGGATTTGGATTTAATGGGTCAAGCACTTCGAGTCCCGTAATGACGCGCAGAATGAAATCGCCTTGCTTCTCATTCGGCTGACGCTGGAACTGCTGTTGTGCTTCGAGAGATAGATAATTACCCATTTACCATTCCTCCTCGTCCAAATCAATTCCGTCTGATCCGCCAGCATATTCCCATTGTGCAAAAATCTGTGCTACAGCAGCAAGAACATCTGATTCAGTATGTCCTGCCACAAGTAGTTTCATGATGGTAGTCCACAGAGGTTGATATTCTTTTTCCATCTATTTCCCCTTGAGTTTGTCTAAGAACACGGTGAAATCATCCATTGTGACCACTGGATAGAGCCAGTAGTGCCGTGCCTTGATACGATCATCGACCCAATCGACCCAGTAGCGCATCTGCTCCATTTCTGGGGTCATATCACTGTGATCATCGTAGAAAATACAGGGCATCAAGGGTGCAATCTTGACATGGTTATTCATGAAGAAATAGCCATGTTCCAGTACGCGAAACCGGTAAAGATTGTGATCCTCAAACACCTGCAATTCGACGGTATTGTTCTCCAGCCAGTGCATGAGTTGCTTAATATCTTCTGCGCTGACGGAACGTTCCGAAGGTTGTAGAACATCAGCCTTCAGAAGCGGATACTCATCGACATACAACTGACGCAAGTTCTGACTGAATGTCCACCAGTCTTTTCGCTCGATGGTGTAGAGTGTGAGACGTGTACCCATTATTCTCCTTCCGTTTCATCATCCCAGGGCGTAATGATAAAATCCACATCTTTACTGAGCACAGGCATTGACCACTGTTCAAACACCGGTGCTTCGCCTTCGTAACCCATTTCTTCACGACTGGCGATCAATACCGGACCATGTAAATCCCAGGATGCGCCTTCCGGCACGGGACGCAACCGATCCACCAGTTCAGTCGCATCGTGGTTTTGAAGCATTCCATTGAAGCGCCCTTCTTCGTTAAACACTGCGACCAATCCTTCATTGAGATCCATTACTTCAATCCATCCATGCACATGCTGCTGGAGTTCTTCAAGCGTAAACACCTGACCGTTATTTGGAACCCATTCCACTGAATACTCAATGATGTCGCCTTTGATCTCACTCATATCATAGAGGGTTGCCATTAGTTATTCTCTCCTTTTTCGCTGTGATCTTCGTTAAAATCAGTAGACCGAGCGACACTCAGATTTTCCCAGCCACCTGCAAGCTCGATCAGCCACTCCGGGTAGATTTCATCTACGAACTGAATATCATTCTCGCGGTCTTCGGTTTCGATCATGTCCTGCAACCACTCGCGAAGGGTGCAGTTGCCTTCGGTGAGACGTTCTAGGAGTTCATTAGGAACACCTGTGAGGAGATTTACGCAAAGTACGGCTCGTTTCATATCTGCTTTTGCGCGATTCTGTTCACCGGGACGAAACTGAGCCAATGCGATCACATCGGAACGTTCTGCCGCAATATGAAAACCACTGTAGGCTGTTACCCAGGGTTCGGGAGTGTGACTATTCATTAGCTATTGCCCTCCATGAATAGGTTGAACTTGTTGATGAGTTTCTGAAGATCGCCAAATGCCTGAAGCTGTTCATTAGTGAATCCGGCACAGAAATTCACACATGCTGCGGAACGTTCCGCGTTTGCCAGTGCCGACCCATACTGACGGTAGCCAGCCGGGTAATCGCTGCTGTAGACACCTTGTAGGTTACGCTTACGTTCTTCGAAGTCGTATTCCGACCACTGTGATTCAACCACTTGTGTCACCGGTTCTTCAAAGGTGGCAATTTCCACCGGCTGCATGAACTCTTCTTCACGGTCATATTCAATCCGCACAGGAACAGGGCGAATCCCAACCGTCCGATCTCCTGGCTCATAGGGCATGGCATACCAAGGTTCGGGGGTCCAGTCTTCAATTCTCGGCATTATGATCCTCCGCAATGGCTACTTGGTTGATTTGTAATTCGACACCGTTTTCTAACTTGATGCCGTTGAAGACGTTTAAGACTTCGAAAATCTGGTCATCTTCCATGAAGCTCACTTGTTCAGCAGCTTCCTCAAGCGTCTCAGCTTCAATGTCTAAAATCATGAACAGACTCATATCGACCCAGAAGGGAAACTTAGGCATTACTTAACTCCATTGAGTAACTTATAAATTAAATCTCGGTCTTGGAGATTGAGATGCACTAGACACTCATTGATTCCGCCGAGTGTCCAGGTTTGGTTGTAGATATAGCGCAGCATGGAACGCATCAGTGCATTTTCTTCTTTGGTTTGTTCCAGTAACGTATTGAACAGTTCGAAAGTCTGAATGGCTGGTTCTGTCATCTGTTCACGAGTTAAGCCTTCGCAGAAATTGACGCATTGAACGATATGCCGGGCATCGTTATTGTATAGATCGATAGCAACCGTATTATTATCGGCATCGACAATCACAGTTTCGCCAAAAGATTCGACGCGCCAGGGAAGTGGGCTAAGTAGATTACTCATCATTTGGCTCCCAGCTAAATTCGCTTTCGAGGCAGTTCCACACTTCGTTTTCATCGCGGTCAGTCAAAAATCTTCCGTTGTAGAGATAGTAGTATTCGAGGAAAGTGACTTTTCCGTTATAGGTATGCATGAAAGCCACTTCAGTGAAATGTGGACTTTCGCGTTCTAATGCCGCTTTCCAGCCAAGAATCAAATCGTTGTAGCTTTCAGCCGGATACCAGTGATCACCAATCAATTCGATGAACGTCACAAGTTCTTCATGCATGAAGCATCCTTTCTAATTTCATTTGGAGATTTGCCGGTATGTTGATGCTGGCTTTGTAGATTTCGAAAAGCTCTTGTTTCTGTGCTTCTGAGAACACGCCATTAGCAACGCGATTCAGTTCAAAGCACTCCTGAGCATGTTCCCAGTCGAATGGAAATTCGCTAAAATGATCAAGCTCGTTATCCACGCCATAATCGGTCAGCGTGTAATCCAGAAGGCAATGACAGTTCTCGCATATCTCGCTACCATCTTCCTCATAGGCGTAGCCGCCCCGGTAGTCTTCGAGCCACACGGCATTGGGGCGGAGAAGAAGAATGCAATCATGGCAGTAACTCAGCCCTTCATCGTCACCGTCATTACAGAACCAATAGGGCGGCGGCGGAACCTTTTCTCGCTGGGATAATTTGTGTTCGCAAGCACTGAGAAACTCGTGAAGATCGATTGAATCAATCACTGAGCATTTCCTCCTGTATTGCCATCACAAGCTGCTTACGGGTATAGCCTTTTCGGAGCAGATACCGGACAAAGGCACGGAAGATTTCAAGAAGCATCTTCGTCATCTTCTTCTTCTGGAGCCGGAACATTCCGCCAATAGAGAATCGTGCGTAAGCCAAGTGCGTCTTCTTCTGTATGACGAAGTGCATCTGCAATGGTCATAACTTCATCATCAGTGGTTGCCATAGCTAACATGTCTGCAATAAAAACCCAGGGATTGTCAACGGCAACACCTAGACATTCATTGCCATACATTCCTCGCCCAGAGTAACTACGAGTGTCATATCCGGCTGATTGAATCAATTCAACAAACTGCTCGTTATTCATAGCTCGACCTCAAACTCCTTCTCCAGCAGGTTATGCTGGTCATAGGGCGACATGGATTGCATGTCCTGATACATCTGGATCACCAGTTCGCCGATGTGCTCCTTGCCACTTTTCAGCAGTCGGGAACGCACTGAAGCATCGCCATCCTGCTTGGCTTTTACCCGCAGCCAGAGTTCAATCTGCGAGGCAATGGTAAATTCAGGGAGATCGTTCATTTAATTCAACTCACCTTTCGGCAAAAACCAGTCCAATTCCATCCACGATAACTGTTCCAAATCTCGCTTGTAACTAGAACCTACACGGATGTTATGGGAACAATCACGTAGAATTAAATCTGCGCTTTTGGAAAGTACATCTTCTGGTGTATCAATACGTAGCAGAGTGCAGTATGAACTATCGGTTACTTGTTCCCACATACGATCATTTGGGTGATAGAAATAGACCGAGAAGCGTAGAAGTGGCTCATCATCAGGGTCATCAGAATCAAAATAACCACCGTATCCTTCGTCAAGGTACTCCCATACCACTCGGATACCTTCTCCATCCTCATATTCTTTTTCTTCAAAAGCTTCGATGAGAGCTTGCCAGTCTTTAGTCATCATTACTTATTTCCTTCCCAGTTTCTTCGCCTGCTTGACGACCTCTTCCACTGCTTTGTCCAGATTCCAATCCCGTTCAACCACAAGGTCAGCATCCTTCGCATCGGTGTTGTTGCCGATACTGAGCACCAGATCCGCGTTCAGGTTCTGCCGTGCCCAGTTCACAGCATTACCGCCATCCATTGCACTGAAGACACAGCCGTATTCTGCAAAACGTGGATTCATGCCTTCTACGAGACAAAAGCCCTCATGTGCCCGGTGATCCGCAGATTCCGCGCAGATCTTGGCATAGCGATATAGGTCCCGATGAAACAATGCCCCGTACAAAGACATGGGCATGGTTCGAAATGGATCGGCGATGATGTGCGCACGAGTAGCTTCGGTGTAACCACTGCCGGGGACAGGCTGGTTGCCTTCGACCAATGCCGCGTAAACCTGCATTCCTGCTGCCTCACATGCCCATTGAACGCCAAGCGTAATGCGTACAATCTTGGGAATGAAGTTCGCATCTGCCCACATCTCTCCCATCCCCGCACTGGCAACAATTGCAATCACAGGGGTTTTTGCAGGTGCCGAGAGGGTTTTACGAAACGGACGAATACGGTTGGGATCATAGGTTCCGGCAGCCGCCGCTTCGACCACTTCACTGAGCTTGCGTCGGTCCAGCTTGCCGTGTGGCAGGTCGCGGATCGTGACCATCGTAGCGACTTTCTCAAAGGCACTCACCAATCGACGGGCTGCACGAGAGGCTTCCTGACGAATATCTTCGGGCAAATGAAAGTTTTCAACGGCTCGAATCGCATCTGCGCGATTATGAATCTGCTGAGGAATGTATTTGTTTCCTTCGCAGGAAAACCAATCATCCTTTCTCCGCTTGTGGTATTTGGGATCTTCTCTTGGATAAACAGCTTCATCGCGCATATTCACTTTGAAAGACAATGCGAGTCCCTTTTTGCCAGCATAGGACTCGATTTCAAACAATGGTTTATGAACGGTATCTTGGGGCTGTGTAATCAGTTCTGGTAATGCATTCATCGGAGAAGTCCCTGATCTTCGACTTCGACGCGACTGAAAAATGCGCGATTCGCAGCATCTGCAAGTGAGAAGTTTTTCACGGTCATCAGATTCGCCATCCGTGCCAGTGTACGCGGCGAAACATTCAGGCGCAGCGCATTCTGGTCAATCTTCTCGCGCATCTTGATCGCCCAGGCCTCCAGGGTTTTGGCAACTTTTCTGGGATAACCTTTCGACTCCAGGATCAAAGCTTCGTTTTCATAGCCGGTCTGGATATAGGCGAAGCGATCCAGTTGAGCCGCATCCAATGCGTTGCGCCCCACGTAGTGCCGATTTGCCCCTGAGCCATAGGTGTTCATCGTGACGATGATCTGGCAGGGTCCCTGCGGGAAGATACGATCATGCTCCGGTGCGCCAGGCGTAGTGACATAGCGGGTTTGTCCATTGATGCCAGGGTCCTGAAACACGGATTGCAGGCACATCACCGCACGAGGATTGGCTGCATCGTATTCATTGATGACGACATCGCATCCTTCACGGAAGGCACGAGTAATCGCACCATGGATCCAGACATTGCCCTGTTCCGGGTGATAGCTCATGCCCCCAACTAACTCAAATGGCTCGATGAACTCGGTAATGTCAATCACATAGAAAGAGCGGTCTAGTGAATTGAACGCTTCGTATGAAACGGTCGATTTGCCGTTTCCGGTGGGGCCCACAATCGCAATCGCTGGATAAACGTCAGGATGCTGGAGATAGAAGATCAGTTCATCGAACCACGAAGGCGGTACAAAGCCGATGGGTGTAGGTTTTGGCTCGGCATAGAGCATGGGATGGTTGCGGCTGTGACTTCTACGCCAGCGGACTCGCCAGTGTTCTGCTTCAATGGAAGGTGGCAGGACTGGCTCTGGAACAGGCGCAGGTGCAACTTCACCCAATGGTTTTACATATTGACAGTAGTAGCGCAGGCGATCTGGGAGTTCCTTGCCCCGATACACATTTGCCCAGAGATTCGGGTCAAAAGTCGCGCCTGCACTTTCCAGTTGATTTCTGACTTTAAACGTGCCGCCCAGCAGCACCCATTCCAGTGGGGCAAGCTGCAACGCAGCAATCGGTTGTGCCCGTTCACTCGGCATTCAGATTCTCCTTCTCCGTTGTGGTGACGGATACAGTTAGCGAGAATAGGCATGAGGAATAATTGTGAGACACAGTTCTTTCAAGGCTTCAGGAATTTCTTCACCTATATAGACGTGTGCCCAGAATTTTTCTTGATCAAATATAGCACCTGCTTTAGCAAATTCTTCTCGTACCAGATAGGTGCCACCAACGAAAACCCACTTTTGAAATTCCACTTCAACGGCAACGATTGGGGATCTATTTTCTGTCATTCCTGACCTTTCTTCAGAACGTTCCGTTAACGATGTTCTTCCAGCCAGCAGTCAGCATTCTCGAAGACAGCCTGGATGAGATAGCCGAAATTACGTGAAATGTGTTTACGCTGAACGTATTTGCACCAGAGTCGCCGTGTTAACGCAAGAGCTTCTTCGGCAAATTGCCGATGATCTCGGAAATACTGTCCCCAATCGCTAAAGTTACAGTCGGCGAGAATTTCCAGAGCAGCCCATTTTTCTGCTGCACACTCTCCAAATTCGGCAGATTCGAGTATTCGAGCAGGCGTTCTCGATCTCATAAGTAATCGGTAATCTTCAAGACGCATGTTGAACACTTTCTGGGAAATTCAATAAAGCAAATTCGCCAAAAAGCTCTTTCGCGGCCTTATCATATGCTTTTGCAGCTTCTATCTCGTCTTGAAAACTTCCAAGTGAGATTGTCTTGTAATTCACCATGATTCGAGAATGCCAACGCTTGTCCTTTTTACTCCAATAAACTCCTTTAAAGCTCGAACTGTACCGTCCATTTCGTTTTCTTTGATTGCGTGTATTTTCTGCATTAGTACAGAGTCTTAAGTTCTCCTTTCTGTTATCTAAGGTACGCCCGTTTATATGGTCAACTTGTAAACCTTTGGGAGCATTAAGGATCTGTCGATGCATATATACCTTTTGAGAATGCCTTCTATCGATATAAACATTTCGCCGGGCATACCCATCTGAACAGAGCCAATTAAACTGGGATAGTTCTTCATAATTCTCTGCGTCCACTAATGCAATTTGTCCATTTGAAAGGACAATTACGTTGCAAGTCATCATGTTCGTTTTACTCCACCACAAGCATCTCACGGAGCCGGACTTTACTCGTTACTGCGCGACGACTGTTGTGGCACCATTGAATATTCTTGGTGAGTGGATCGCGGCGGTAATGCATTTCGTAGATCTGCTGTCCATTTTCTTCGACCACATGGGTTTGATTCCCGCACTCCGGGCATTCCGTCTCATAGTAGTTAACTTTACGGTAAGGCATCAGGGTTTCTCCTTCTCTGGGCGTGGTGTGCCCTACGAACGAACAGCTATAGCATCCAGCACAGTCTCCAGCATCTCGGCAAACGCTTCGGCATAGGCTTCCGCTTCTTCTGCCCAGAGATACAAGTAAGGCAGAACCAGACCTGCAACATCACCTTCAAACCAGATCAGTTCACGACCTACCGTGACATGCACACGCGGACAGTATCCATGCAGGTTCATACTTCGAAGGGTTTGAGTCGCCTGGTTTAAGCCAGCAAGAATAGCTTGTATATCAGCAATCGATTCCTCGCAGATCACAAAATGCGAATTGTCGAACCGTGAGTAAGGTATGGGTTCAGAGCCGACCAATCGCTCGATATGTAGTTTGACGCCGATCCAAGGAACTACTTCAACACGAGTGTTGAGCATGAGGTTTCTCCTTCGTTTATGCTCGGTGGTGACGAGTTTTGAACTAAGCTTGTTTCTCAAACTCGGCAAGGATCATGTTTTCTAGGCGAGTATTGAACTCATCTAACTCCGCATCCTGTGCAGCAGCCCACGCAGCAGCCCGTGCAGCATCCTGTGCAGCAGCCCACGCAGCAGCCCGTGCAGTAGCCCACGCAGTAGCCCACGCAGCAGCCCACGCAGCATCCCACGCAGTAGCCCAGTCTTCATCAGTCAGTTCGCCATTAATCCATTGCTGCTTTAGATCAAGCAGTTCATAATGAAGCCGATTTGCAGTTTGAACTTTTGGATTTGTGCTAGACGGCGAAAACAAATCAAGAGCTTCACGAGCAACATCGACTGAGAATTGATGCAAAATTCTTTCTACATCGAGCATCCAGAGCGTTTTGCGGTATCGTGCAACCAGCTTATCGCTGCCTTCAACAACATCACCCCAACATTCGACACGGCAAACGACAAGCGCATTGTTGCTGGCATAACTCAATGCATCAATCACTCGTCGGCTAGCGTGAAGCCCATATGCGCAAAGTTCAAGCTCGCCTTCTACAGAGAGTGTTTCTCCAACCTGGACAATGCGATTATCGCCATGTTTCAGTTTGCGATCCGAACCAATGAAATGCCAAGCCAGAATTGAATCAGACATTTGAAGCTTCTCCTTCTAACCTTGTGGTGTAGGTGTTTATACTGATTATACTACGAAAACGTACAAATTAAAAGAGATGACTGGCAACCTCCAGACTAATAAACGCACGATTGCGTGTCGGCGAGAAATGATAATCGATGCCCATAATGAAGGGATCCAGTCCATCACTGGGAATCCGTGCAGAGAGCAAGGCTTTATCCAATTCTTCTTCAATGTACTCGAAGTTCATTTGTTCCGGTTCCAGATCCACCCACAGAAACATCCAGCGCCGGGCGTAAAAGCCTTTGCTGTCATAGTGCGGATTGCTGGATACAACCAGGTGAAACTTCGGGATGCGATTGCACAAGTCGGAACGTTCCGCTTCGGTGAGGTTAAGCATGGATTACTCCTAAAGTCAGGATAAGCGGTTAATTCGCATTTCCAGATTGTGAATGTACTGTGCCAGTACAAGATTATCAGGGATACCCATCACGCGAGCCAGTATAGTGATTAAGGCGTACTGACCATTAGCGTCTATCAACAGCCTTTCTGGTGCGTGACTACTACGAGGTCGCTCTGATTCACCTAATTCACAAAGCCAATAACCACCCGCCGGATCAAGTTCGGTAATATGGAATAGCTGGTTTTGAACGTGTTTTGTGCTAAGATCGTCTGCAATCAGCACCCAATCTCCAACTTTAAACTTATGTGTTGTTTGCATCTTATGTTTACTCTCCGTCTTCCAGATATGCTTTACGAAGAATTGCAATGATTTCTACGACAGAGAACTGGTCAAGTCCTTCTCTTGTGTCATAGTATGCTTCATACAAGTCGTCAAGGAACTCAGCCAGCATTTCCTGTTCTTCATCGCTGAACATGTTTACTCCGATGCGCTTGTGCCAGTCTTCAACCGCTTGCTCTAGTAGTCCCAAAGCAATGTGTTCTGGAAATGCCACGTAGAGATCGTGGGTGGTAACAATCATCTTGGCGATGGGATCACCCGCTGCTTGTGCGGCCAGCAGTATCTCCTTGTTTGTCTTACACCACTCGAATACAGTTTCATTGGTGAGCATGTCTACTCCTTTTCGTTACTACTTTCGGCATCGTCGGACAAGATATTCGTATCCAGCACATTCCATTCCTGAAGTGCATCCAGTATCTTGTCCATCTCCTCTCGCATGTTGGGCTGTACCAGGCGGCGACAAAACGCAAGCATTGACCAGCACGCTTTATGCAGTATGCGAGAGCGTCGATACAGTTCGGTAAGCCGCTCGTTCTCATCTGTGGCAGCGGAGAGCACAGTTTCGAGGGCGGTTATATATCGCTCGGCACAAGCCGCTTCTTCAAAGTACGCACGTAACCATCCAGGCGTATCCGTAATGTCATGCAAGCGACGGCGCTCAACTTTGGCGTCATTGTAAGCTTTCGCCAGCGCGTCATCGGAGGTCGAAGGCGTGGGGTCGGTGGTCATCATCATTCGTCCTCCCGAAGAATTCCTTCTTGCTTAAGCCAGGTTTTGGCTTCCTCAACAGGAAGCTGCCATATCCGATTTGGCACAAGCCAGGGGACAAATGCCTTATCCGAAGCCCAGGGATCAGGTAGTTCAGTGTCATCTTGTGCAGGCATTGAATGAATATAGTCCGATAGTGTTTTAGGGTCGGTGGTCATCGCTCGTCTCCTATGCCTCTGCTGTTGGGTGGTCGGTGCTAATTACCGCAGAATCAGAAAAGCAATACCCATTCCAACTGCCATGCTGATCAGAAACGCTGTGAGTACAATTAGACAGCCAACCCCTGCCTGACTGCCATCCTGTTCCATCTGATCTTCGTATTGCAACGCATAGTACAGTTCAGCTTCATCATCCAGATTATAATCAGACATGATATTCTCCCTGAGAAAATAAAGGGGCAGGATCATCCTGCCCCTGTTGACGGAACGTTCCGTAAGTTAGAACTGCACCTCTTCGACCACTGATTCCTGAATGGCTTCTGCACCTGCCTGCTCAGTGCGATCCTTCCATTCCTTCACATAGACTTCTTCGACACGAATGGTCACATCGCTGGCGTTATCGCCATTATTGGTGGTATAGCAGCGCGATCCCATGACTTTGGCAACCACTGTGACAGACTTCCAGCGGCGAAGAATCTTGTCCAGCCCTTCGGCGCGAGTGCCGTAGACCGCACAGTTGAACCACACCGGCTGCTTGACGACCGTGCCATCTTCTTTGGTGTAGTCCTGATTGTTGCAGACCGAGAAATTGAGCACAGCATTCCCGTTCTGCATATAGGTCAGGTCTTTGATCTTGCCCAGATTGCCATCGAAAACGAACAGGTTCAGATTACGGATTGCGACTTCGTGATTGTTGTTAGCCATTGTGGTTACTCTCCTTCTTGGTTAGCGAATGGTGTTGGTAGTGCTGCGAACGAAAACTACTGATTGAGCCACTTCAAAAACTCCTCATCAGACCCAAGCCTGATACGAACAATACGTGCTGCAACTAAAAGTTCATGGCGTCCTTTCTCATAGCCGCTTTTGTAGATGCCGTAGATACGGTCGTTTTCTGACTGGTCATCGACTGTTAGTGTGCGACCCAATCCAAGCTGGTGAGCATCAACCATCACTGCTCCAGAAAGACCATCATCATAGCCAATCATGTAAAACAAGTATTCCTGTGATAGCTCTGGCATAATTACTCCTTATCTCTGCTGAAGCACGGCACTGAGGGTATAGCTCAACGCAGCCGCGACGGAATCACCCACCAGCCGGTGATTCAGGTAGCGGTTCTGGAAATTATCCTGCTGGGGCACATACTGACGGGCCTGCTCGTCGGTCAAGGCTTTCACATCAGCGATTTCATCCCAGGTTTGGGTGACGTAGTTGAAATATTTCATGGGTTTGTCTTTCAGCTAATATCGCCTGTTGGGTTGATCTCATCATCTTCTGTGAGATCAATAACTATTACTTGTGCATCTGGCTTCATCCGCTGTAGTTCCTCAATCGGATCAATTACTTCGTGATCCTCAAAGTGAATCGGACGCACTTCATGCCATTCGCCATACTGCATAGCCAATGCTTGCAGGCGAGTTTCCCATTTTGACCAGTCCTTAACACCGCGAAGATCTTCTAGGCTGATTTCGTCCAAGAACGGATGTGCCTCAAGAAGATATGGCTTACATTCCTGACTTACACGCGGCAGGGCATGGGTATAGAGGTCGTCACTTGTCATGAAGTTCAGGATGTCATAGACGCAATCAATCGGATATTCAGTCCCAGGAACAGGGCAAAGAAATCCAGTGGTAATACTGAGTAATGCATTTAAATGGAACTGGCGCATTGGGCCTCTCCTTCTCTCCTGTGTGGTGCAGGATGTCTATTACTTGTTCGAGAACTGCAAGACTCTGGAATACAAATTGCTATCGTTTCTCGGATTTTACGGAACGTTCCGTCATGAACCTCCTAAAAGTGCCTGCACCATGAGAATGACTAAGCCAATGAGCATAACGCCAAGCATGGACCAACGAATAGTGGCGGCGAAGAACCCTTCATACTCAATGTCTTCGAGATACTTGTCGACGATACGATTAATCAGGCGCTGCATCAGGTTTTTCTCCTTCATTGAATAGGCATGTGGTGGATGTCAGGTTAGGCTTCTTCGGTCAGTGTCACCTCGATAAATTCAAATGTATCGTCCGGGAATAAAGAGGTCTGAAGCCAGTGCTTGTGCGCTTCAACTTTCTCGCGGGAAATCCAGTGCAGGTCATAACGATCAGGATCAGGTGAAAAGTTCACATAGCCTTCATGTTCACCGTAGGTTGGATAGATCCAGAAGGCATACATGTCTGCATCTTCTCGAATCTCATACCGATGGAGTCGTTTACGCTGCACTGCATCAGGATACAACCGGCGTGATTTTAGCTCGATGAACAGTGCCTCAGACCAGTCATAATATTGCTCTGTGAACCCTTCTTCATCGAGATATTCCCACTTTGAAATAAGCGTGGCATTATCCATCGCTTCAACAGTTGCTTCGATGCTTTTCTTCTGTGCTCACCAATCTTCGAAGTTCATAGGTTTATTCTCCTTATCTACTCGGAACGTTCCGGGCGTAGTTTGGTAAACACCAGTACCTGTTTATGTTCCAGGTAGCTGCTTTTCCACTCTTGGTCAGTCAAAATAGTTTCGACCAAGAGCCATTGGGCATGAGGGCAGAATCCGGCTTGATACAGCCCATTAGGACCATAGAACTCTGCGACTTGAGGCATGGGATAGTAGAAAATCTGATTGACCTGATCGTTGATTTCCATTGTTTCTTTTACCTTTCCCAGCGCCAGTAAATGACGTTTTTGCCTTGATGGTCTTCGTAGAAACCCATCTTGAACATAATCTTGCGCAGCCAGCGACGACGATTGGTTGAGATCACAAACATCTTAGGCATCGTACAATCGCGGTAGACAATCACGCGATTTTCGCCGAATGTCCCTTCGTAAATCATGATCACATCATGCATTCTACTACTCCTTGTTTATCCAGATCAAGACGAACGGGGGATTAGTTCTCTGTGTTAAAGAACCTGCTCAAGCGTTGAACCAAGTCATACAAATGCTCATCCCGATACCGATACGGAATCTTCAAACTCTTGCCAAGTTCGTTTTCCGTGAAATGGCTGTTGCTGTGATGCCCCCAGCATCTCCCATCGGAATAGTAGTATCCGATCTCTACGCCATCCAGATAGATCGGATACCGTTTGTCCATGCCCACTGCTTTTGTGGGCGTGCCATGTGTGATTTCCATAGATTTATCCTCCAAATTAGAGAACGGATGATTAGTCTCTCTTCCTTCTCCCTCCCCGCCTACCGGTCCATCAACGCGGTTTCAATCTGGGCATAGGCACGAGAAGCAGCCTGATACAGCGGATGATCTTCCGGGTAAAGCGTCTGCACGTTACGCAGCACTTCAATGAAGGCATGGGTGGCGGAAATCACCACCTGGAGGGCATCCAGACGGGTACTGAGATCCATCTGTTCATCGTAGAGCAGGGCATACAGATTGAGGATATTCTCGGTGATGGTGAACATGGGGGTATTTCTCCTTCTGCCTGAGTGGTGGTCAGGGTGTTTGAAATGCGAGTTCTATGAGTTTCTTGATCGAGCGATGATGCTTTTTGCCGTTCTGTGTGAGTACCACCGTATCATCAACCGAGAGATACACAGCTTTCTGGATCCTGCGAACTCTCCCTTTATTCGATATTTCATAGTCCGGGAACTCCGAGATTGACTTCCAGAGCTCTTCAACAATGGGTTGTTTCTTGGGTCTTGGCCCTAAAAGCATGTTACCTCCGTTACATTTCTTCCCTCATCCTATGGTCTAACCCCCCCCCTAAATACACATTTCTTCCCGTGAGGTGTTACCGAGGTTACAGGACTGCGGAACGTTCCGCGCATGGTTAGGCATTGAGTTTTGAGTTGATCCAGACTTCTGCGCCAATGACATAGAAAGGCGCATGGGTATCCAGTACCCATCCATTAACCTGAAGCATGTCGTGGATCTGGGCAAGGCGCTTCTCAGATGCTTCGTAGTAGCGAGGTTTTTCGTTAGTCCGCTGAAAAGAGACGGTGAGGAATCCCCATGACCAAAAGATAATGCGTTCGAGCATCGTGTATTCTCCTTCAAGGTCTGTGTGGTGCAGACGATGTACCTATTATACTACGAATTGCTGTGGAGAACCATGCAGGTTTCGCAGACCGGGACGGTTCCTCGTCCTGGCACGGTCATAGTCCTTCAGCGGTCAAAGTCCTGTTGCGTACAAGGGGTACAGGGGTCGGAAGCATGGTGGCTAATCCCCGAATTCAAGGATGAACTTCTGCCCGAATTTGGCATTGCCCACCACCTTGATCTGCTCCAGGATCATCGGGATGTATTGGTGAAACACGGGAAACTTGAAGCCAGTCTTCAATAGATAGGTCATCTCCGTTGCTTTACCGCCGAACAAAAATGAAGCCACATGCCAGATCGACTCTTCGCCACCACAACTGGGATCATTGACCGGTGTATAGAAGCGTTCCCAGTTGTTTGGGATGACCACGGGTGCAGGCTTGGACACGGGCTTGGGAGGTGGAGCCACCACATTGGTGGCTCCCTTCGGTGAGTACACTGGCAGCAATGCGGCGAGATCCGCAGGCACTGCCGAGAACAGACCCTCGTTACTCTGCATCATCCACCTTCCCGAAGGTCACGAGACCGGATAACTTGGCTAACTCACTGCGATAGGCTTTGTCCATCTTGGTGATCACCAGATCAAGGAACTTCTGCACGCCTTCTGCATCCTTCGCACGAGTGAAGATCTCGAAGGCAGGCAGGGTACGCCCCAGCAGCAGCCAGGCTTCCAACTGGTACTTGTTGACGATGCTGTTGACATTGATGTGGGTCAGTCGATGATACTGAACAATCTGATTCTCGTTCAGTCCGGTGAAATCGCGCTTGGAGACCAATTGCTTCTGGTCGTCAGATGCTTCACCACGCGCAACCGCTTTTAATGCGGCATTGAACTTGTCTGTATATTCATTCCAGTCATTAGTGCGCTTCTCAATCGCCACGTTCACCGGATGCGCGTTGCCGGTGGTGAGACCGATCAACTGCCCGAAGTCATTGAACTGCTTGCTGGCATAGTGCGCGGTGTAGTACACCTGCTTGTCGATCTCGTTGCGACGACCGACCACTGCCCGATCCTGATCGCCTTCCAGGTCCAGCAGGTTGAGGATACGCACATCTGCACTCAGTTCCGCAGCAAAGGCACGATGAATGCCTTCGCTATGATAAGCCAGCGCACGGGCAATCTGATCCATCTGGATGTTGTTCTGGTACACCACTGGTACCCCCGCTTTGCGGCTGCCCTGGGTGGTGCGGGTCAGCCCGATCATGCCCAGCGTCAGCAGTTCTTCGAAATGAGCACGCACGCTCATGGCGTCAATCTGTTCTTGGGTGTAGCTCAGCCGAGCCGGAAGCGCGGAACGTTCCGCCCAGGTACGGATCGACGGGTTGACAGGCGCAACTTCGGTCACGGGGGTTTCGGTGATAACTGCTTCCATATTCACATTCTCCTCATTGATAACCGGCGCAGGGGTGTTACCGTTCATGCCAAACAGGGTGTTCTTGCCAGTACGACGATTAGCCATTAGATTTCTCCTTCTTAGAGTGTGGTAAACGCGAGTAGATCAAGAGGCTGTGAAACAACCATGCGAATACGCCGAAGCGTCCGACCGAACCGTACTTCTTCTGCCAACTCCTTCCAGCACAAGTTGGATATAAAGTCCTCTTCCCAGGCCCCACAGGGAAGATTCGCCTGATTGACAGCACGGACTTCTGCCATACGCTTCATAAACTGGATCTGTGCTTCAGTGAACATGATGTATGTAGCGACCTTTCTATAGGGGATGCTCTATGGACATGTATATAGGGCGATGCTTATCCATCGCCCATTGTTGGGTATATGCTTACCTACTGACGGTTGCGGAAGTTCTTGAACACTTCACTGTCCTGAATACGCTCCAGGTGACGCTGAGCAGCCATCTCATGCCCATAGACCTTTGTCACCTTCCGGTTGAGGATGTTCTCAGTGCGACCCGTGCGAGGGTGATACTCATAGGTTGCCAGGAACACAGCATACCCACCATCAAACGACTGCACTTCGAACTTGCTCGTGCGTTGAATCCTGTTTGCGTTCATTGTTGATACTCTCCTTCATATAGCCTGCATGGTGCAGGCAGAACCCACTTAGCTAGACTTCTTTGCTGCAAGACGAACAATCGGGGTGATTTCAAGCGTGTCCGCATCGATGACAAACAACCGTTTCTCAGTAGCAGCATCTGCGACATAGTGCTTGGTGATGCCATTCACGGAGACCGAGCTAATCACGAACTTCTGCTGAGCAGCCTTCAGCAGCACCATATCCTCAGTGGTGAGCAGGGGCTGTGTGGCTGCCTGACCGACAAACTCTTCGTCCGAATGACGCTTGCCCACGATGACGTTGATGACCACGAATACGATGAGGATGGTTGCCATGCCTGCGATAAACCATTCCATGTGTATGCTCCTTAGTCCTGATACATCCAGCCAAATTGCATTTCATGCTCGACTGCCTTGAGGCGCACCAGATCGCCCTGACGCAGCACCAGAATTTCCATCTGCGTGCAGGCGTCATCCATCGAGCAGCCTGTACGAACCATCAAGGCAATCGCCTCATCGACCCGAACATCCTGCGTATCAATGAATGGCTTGACCGACTTTGCCGCTTTGTTGCCCCGTACCATGCTCAACAGACCCATTTCAACTGCTCCTTGTGTAGGACCCACCGAATAAAGAGGACATGCAGGCTCCAGATCAAAAACACGCCTCAGAGGACGTGTTTCACTGATGGAGTTATGAGGTTGTGTACTGGTTTATTGTTGCTCGACGGTACGCCGTACTCTCGCGGTCAACATATTCCTGCGGAGAGAGTCTGGATGCGGACAAACTACTATCGCGCACCAAAGATGATGCACTTTATTCTCCTTTCCTAATGGATCTCTGAAATAGAGACGCCAAAACCACAGTGGGGGAATTGCACCCCCACTATGTCCTACTAGGACTGTGGTTAGTAATGATGGATTTCACCATCTTCGACCAGGATAATTAATTGGACCTTATCCCAGTCGTCGCCAAAATCATCAGTCACAGTTTCTGTGACACTGACTTCAGTAGAGTGGTCATACATTTCCCCTTTGCAGTCAAAGAGCATTGTATGCCAGGTCGATATAATCACACTGCTTACGTCATAAACAGAGCGTGTGCATCGCTCTGCCCTGCCGTTCGTGTGAAATCTCCAACGAGCTACACCGAGGTCAACAAATGCGCGATGACCCGCCTCGTTGCCACCCAATTCCATGACAAACTTTTCGCTGTCATGAAACATATTCTTGAATTCGGACACTGAAAGCCCTGCCCGAACAAGATCTTGGCGCATGAATACTGAAGCCGATTGACGCAGTTCTCGCGTCACGTTTGTTGCTGAGTTAGTCACGATGTGACCACCCTTTCCCGCCTCGCGGCGAAATTCGAGCACAATCCGGTGTTCGTCGGTTGCTGCACACGCAGCGAAGATAGAGGAGGCCCCCTAGCTCACTTTTGCCTCGAACCTCTTTCTTCACTAGGTGCTTCTCCCTCGGAAGGGTCAAAAACAAAAGGGGTTGCAGAATGACCACATCTTCGCTAGGATCAGCAGTGGAGCAGACAACCGTCCGCAACGTACTCTGCTCCGATGAGTGACTCAGGAGACAGGGGTTTTTAACCATGTGGCGTGGCATCCCCTGTCTCCGCTTGTTGTAACCTTCGATGAATCGATCAAAAACCTACGAACAAACTACGTATTACCGCTTCCACTTAATCTTAAGGGTTTGTGAATCCAGTGAGGACTATGATGTAGACATTGCAAGAGACTTAGGAAGGGATTTGCGAGGTGCATTACAGATCGCTTGATTTTCCATAAAGACTTGTTATATAATTGAGCCAAATGTTCTAAACAGGGACACCACCCCTGTCGAAGGAGAATACATCCAATATGCGACGGGTTCACTGCGAATGCGGCTGCGGCACAAGCTACCCTCCATCACAGATTGTTGTGCGCAGAAACAGCTACGGGCGTGAATTCCTGTATATTCCTCATGCCCTTGATCTGATGGGGTTATTTCGTCCTCCGCAGGAAATTCGTGTTAAGCTTGACGCCTGTCAGGTAGGTACCCACGAATACATTCTGCCGGGGGACGATTTTTATGCCTGTGCCTTAGCAGGCTGCCTCCCCGATGATTTTGTACGCCATGAATCGCAGTATGGACCCTATTGGGTACGGACTATTCCGCGAATTCGTGCCCAATGGGTAACAGCTACAGAAGTATCTGGCACGATAACTATTAATAAAAACCCGCTTATTGCATCGCCCTCTGTGCCCCTTCAGATCAAGCTTAAATAATGGCGAAATCCTTATACCGTTTAACAGAAGGCGACAAGGCGATCTTTGCAAAGATCCCTGAATCGCCGAACTACTTCACGGATTACTATATACGCGGGGACGCAACCGGAACCTGGTGGCGACCGGTCGAAGAACACTCCAGTGTTCCAGAAATTCAGGAAGTCATTGACAAGTGGGTACGCGGCTACGACATCCTCAATAACAAGTGGCGATCACTTGGTAAGCCCGATATTTTCGAGCACCGAAATCGTGAGTACATCGTCCATTACGAATTGGACTTTGAGTATCCGGCATTTCATGATCATCATGGGTTTATCTTTCTGCCCTGGCAATTGCAGTATTGGAATGCCAAGCAAACGACAAAAATAATTATTGGTGGCTATGGGAGCGCGAAGACATCTGGCACATTGGTTGCCAATTTGATTCGTATGGCAACTCTTCGCCAGTACACCTGCTATGTGGTTGCGGAATACTCACGTCAGGCACAGCAGGTATTCATTGATGCGAAGAACCTGCTCACGGGTACGGAATACGAAAAGCGATTCCTGCTTCGCTCCAGCAACGACACCGGCTGGGTTACGAAACCTACCTACAAGCTCACCGTGAAGAATAGTCAGTGTATTGAATCGACAATGGAATTCCTGTCGATTGAGCAGGACCCGGCAAGGATCAAAAACCTTCAGGGGGATGCCTTCCACATCGAGCAAGCTGAGCAGTTTAACAATCTGGATCAGGTGATGGAGTATCTGGGTTCCCGCTTGCGTGGGCAGGTGGGTGGACGCCCGCGCCTGGGATTGATGGAGTTTGTCGCCAATTCTGAAGAGTCTGGAAATCCTCAGCTATGGGATCTTGCCGACGAAGCTCTGACAGATCCAAAAGGCTACTTTTTTCTTCAACCAGAAACCTTCGACAATATCTACATCACACCAAAGCAGTTGATCGACATCGAAAAGCGAATGCCCAAAGACCCGGAGCATAAGGATCGTGCGCTCAAGGGCGCGCGTCCGCTGGGCAGCGGTGAGCATTTTCCGAAGAAAAGCCTCGAAAGATGCCGCTCTAAAATGCTCGATGACAAGATGCAGACAGGGCGTGAGGCGCAACTACCGGGTTATGTGCTCAAAAAGAAGGAAAAGGCACAGGTGGTTGAATGGGCAATGCCACCTGAAGAGGATCATCTGTACATCCTGGCGGCTGATCCCGGCTACAGTAATCCCCCCTATCGAAACTCGCCTGCATTATTTGTCTTTGACATCACGGATTACCCGCATATTCCCGCGCATCTAACCGCCTTTGCCTGGCCAGATGGGAACAATTCTCCCGAACCCTGGATTGCGAAGTTTCTGGAATTTGCGGCGACTTATAAGTGTCAGAATCGCTGCGCCTTTGATGCGACTGCCTGGCAGTCGGGCTATGAGCGTGAGTTGCATGGTTTAACTGATCTCAATCCCTGGCCGGTGAAGCTGAATATTGCGACCAAAGCGACCTACCTGAATGCGCTGAAGACTTTGATGAGTCAGGGCAAACTTCAGATCCCGGATATTCCGTTGGTTTTTTCACAGTTATCCAATTACAAGTTGCCGGATGACAAGCTGCGTCAGGATTTGGTGATGGCGCTGCTCATTATCGCCGGACAGATTGATTTCATGTTCTCGGGTTTTACCGATGATCAAGAGAAGAAACCCACTCAGCAAGAAGAACGTTATGGCTTTCATAGCCGAGCAGGAGTACACGCACGATGAATTGGAACGAATTCTGGTCAAGACCTTTTACGCTCCTCAAAGGCGAAGAAGTCTATGGCGAGGGTGTTGAATTCTCGAATGGATTTTGCGCCATTCTGTTCCACGAAGATCGTCCAAATTTAAGAGCTTATCTCGATTTTACAGCAATGTGGGATGAAGAAGTTCAGGATAAAAGCGATATTACGTTCATAGGGTGGATTGAAGAATGAAACAACGAATCGCAGGACTTATTTTTGACCTGAAACAGAATTTCTATCGCGGGCTGTACTTCAACTGCTGGGCGATCATCAACCGGCTCAGTGATGTTGCGGAATGGGCAGGGCGGCGAACCGCAACGGCGCAGAAGCGTGAAGATGGCTACGAAGGCGGAGAACGTTACCCCTGGCGACCGAGATATTAGATGAACTTTATCCAGCTTCGGAATGCACTCGAATTTATTGAAGCGGAGTTACGAGAAGAAATTCTTGACCACTTTTGGTCTGGGAAATTGAAGTCTGTGACTTTTCACTGCGATCTGGGTGATTTAGAACATCAGTTAGATTCAGTTGAGCCAAATTCGTATAAGACACTTCATCGCTATGTTACTTACGAATTGCACGATTGAGGACCTATGGCACATCTTCTCCGAAGTCTTCGACGCCTGTTTCCCCGATGTGTCGGTTCTCGCGGTTTTCCAATTATCGCCTGGGAGATTCCTTTTAGTGGCGGACGCACACTCGTTGCGTATTGTGCTGGCGGATTACGCTTCCGAGACAGAATTACACTTACGCAAAATCGCCTGGATTCATCAGATACTCGATAGTTTGGAGGAGTAGATATGTCAGATTTTTCAGAAGCAGTAACATCAACCAGTTTTGGCGTCGGCTGCATAGTCGGTATCGCTATTACACAGTTGGACTTCGAATGAATCTCATTTCATGGCAGGATAAGGCATGGATGTGGTTTGTCTGGAAATTGCCCCGCACCTTGATTTATTGGGCAGTCAATTTATGCCTGGGCAAGAATACTACGTGGATTTTACGCCCGCAGACAGTCAATGACGGAACGTTCCGTGAGGGATTAGGATCGATTTTGCCCTAATCCCTCTTGACAATTCAAAATAAGGCATTACGATTAAGTCATCCTCTTAATGTAACACCTCAACTAAAGGCATTCACCACATGCCCTTTGATCCAACCTTCGACAACTGCGCGGATTTTTTCCCAAAAGGTTGGCTCTGTCCCGGCTGTAAGACCGTTCATGCGCCGTTTGTGAGCACATGTGACTGCCAGAAGCCGAAAACCCAGGTGGTAAAGTTCCACACCATGATCGCCAATCCCTTTTTCACCTTTGTGTTTGAGGACTCCGGCGAAGTCCCTGCGTTTGCACTCTAATACACTTTCGTAGCTCAGTTGGTAGAGCACCGATCTCCAAAATCGGAAGTCAGAGGTTCGAATCCTTTCGAGAGTGCCTTAGCCCGACTGGGCTAAACACCGAAAACCGTCCGTATGGCGGCTGTTCTCATCGAGGAACTAGGTGCTGCCATGTCTCTGTGCATGGAATCGTCGTCATGACAGCGACGAAAGTCTGATGATGGCTGAGCGGTTGAAGGCAATGAGATAGAGATGCGCTATCTCTGGGGCGCTGTGATGCTGTTCGCAACAGCAGGATACAGTTGCATTCGCAGGTTCGAATCCTGCTCATCAGACGAGTTTTTCCTCGCAGTATCCCTCAAAGTTATATCTCCTTTTTATGGCGCAGAACGAATTCTCCAATCCGGTTCCGGTGAATCCGCTGGGGTCGCTAAACTCGCTGACGGGCAATCGTTTCGAGTCTACGCCTACAGTCGCTTCGATTTATGCGCTGACAGAGGACACGCTTCCCCCTGCTTTTCCACTGGCTCAATGGCAGGATCAGGCTGCACTCTACTATGCATACTGGGCTTGGTTCAATGGGGATTACATCAACCAGACCAAGCAGGGAGCCAATGGGGAAACGCTGTATAAGTTCCCCCTGCGCATTAACACCCTCCGCGATATTGTCCGTAAGCACGCCAGTGTCCTGTTTGGCGAAGCCCCGGACGGTCCCCGTCCGTTGGTCGAAACCTCGATCACGGCACGCAACGGTCTGACCGGCGAAGCTGCAACCGATGAGCAAAAGAAGTTTGCCAAGCTCTGCGAAGCGATTGTGAATGAGGTCTGGTTCCAATCCAACGGTCGAGCGATCCAGCAGGAAGGCGGCGAACTTACCCAGTTTCTCGGCGGTCATGTCTACCAACTCAGTTTTCAGCCCTGGCGCAAGGATTTACTCGTGCCAGTGGTGCTGCGAAGCTGGAAAGCCGACATGTTCCTGCCGATCTGGGAGAACGGCGATTACTGGAATCTCTCCGAAGCCTACATCGTCTGCCGGATTGAAGCGGCTCAAGCCAAGAATCAGTATGGCATCGAAACGACTGCTGTGTTCTGCACTTATGTAGAACACTGGACGCGCAAGAAGTATTCGATCTTCATCGACGGCACACCCGTAACTCTTGTCGCTGATGGACGATCCGTAACCTACAAAGATGTTGAGAACCCCTTTGGGATTGTGCCGTTCTACTACATCCCGCACCTGCGCGAAGGTGGATTTTTCGGCAGCAGCCATGTCCCGGATCTGGTCGGTCTGATCCAGGAATACAACTACTCGATGGCGAACCTCGGCGATGCGATTGCTGATAATATCGACCGCGACATCTACATTCGCAACTCTTCGCAGCGCACCAAAGTTGAGCTTCCCAATAGCAAAGAAGCCGTCAATCTGGGGATGCAGAATCCCTCGAATAACCACCCTCCAGATGCCTTTGCCATTGATCCCCCGCAGCTAGCGCCGGGTCTCACCAATCATCCGCAGCAGATTTACAACCAGATTCGCCGCACTGCATTTCTCCCAGCGGTTGCTGAAGGCGAAGATGAAGGTTCCCAGCGTTCCGGCGTGACGCTGGACATCCGTTTCTGGCCTGCCACTGCGCACGCCAAAGCGGAACGTTCCTTCTGGGAAACCGGACTGAACCTGATTGCCAAAGGCATCCTGACCATCATCCATACCAAGCGGCTCTGGAGTAAATACATCCCTGAGCTTCAGCAGGTGAAGGATAACTTCATGACCCAACTGAGTATTTCTCAGGATTGGTTCCCGCAGATCCCTCGTGACCGCGCCAGTGAAGTCAACGAAATTCTGGCTCGTGTCGGACAGTTCGGGATGAGTCCGGCAACCGCGCTGGACAAGTTTGGGGACATCGAAGACAAGGAAGCTGAACTCGAGGAAATCCGCGAATGGGCTGCTTTCCTGTCATCTCTGAAGACACCGGCTCAGGAACCTGGCAAGACCACTCCCCTCAATTCAAACCGTTTCGCTGAAAACAGCGATGCGATTGATAACAATTAGCGACCACCGAGCAATCCCGCCGCTGGTCATTTATTAAAGGATAAGTTGAGCAATGCCCGAAGATGAAACTGTGGTGACGCAGCCGACTGAGCCTACTCCGGCTCCAGCGACTCCGAGCAGCACGAGTACGACCGATTGGGAAGCGGAATACAGAAAGCTGAAGCGCACGCTCGATGGGAAAGAAGGTTTCATTAGCAATCTGAAGAAAGAGCGCGATACAGCCCGCGACGAACTGACCAGTCTGAGCGTCGAATTTGAGACGTTCAAGCAGGAAAATTCTGGTGTCACGCAGTCTCTTACGACAACCAAACAGCAACTGGAGCAGGCGAATGGCACGCTTGCGAAAACCACTGGCGCATATGAGTCTCTCAAGTTGGTCGCCACTGAGTTCCCGGATCTGGTGAAGTATGTCGCCAAAGGCATGATTGACCCAGGCAACAAGCAGGGTGATGAACTCCGCACGTTCCTCACGGACTGGAAGACCGAATTCGACTCGCTGGGGATCCAGCGGGCGCAGCAGGATCCTTCCGGTAGTACACCCCCTGCACCGAGCGGCGACGGTCAACCGACTTTGACGCTTTATGAGATTCAGGACAAAAAAGTGGAAGCCTATCGGCTCTATGGTCCTAAATCAAAAGAGTACATCGAGTTGGCGAAGCTCGAATCACAAGCACTCGGCGCAACTGACACTCAGAAAGTTCGCGCACGAGCGTAAGAAATTCTCTTCCTCGTACTTAAATCCCCGTTTTGGAGTACCCTCTCATGTCTTACAATGTGAACGACACTTACGCTCTCGATCCCTGGGACGGGATCACCCTCAATGAGCGCACCTGGTACGATGGCGTTCTCCGCGAACGTTATACCCGTACTTCGATCTATTCTCGTCATGTAACGATGAAGGTGGATCTGGCAGCTAAGCAGAGCCGCACCATCATCTTCAATGATCTCATTCCGCCCCACCCTTATGTTGGCGCACTGCCGAACCGCGAGATGAATGCCAGCCGTCTGTACGGCGATTCATTCCAGCGCAAGGTAACGGTTGAGCGTCAGGGCAACGGTATGTCGCTGCACCGTGAAAGCCAGATGTTCAATTACTGGACTGAGGGTGGCAGCCCGGATCTGCGTGCGATCATCAACCGCCAAATGGGACAGGTTGTGATTGATCACGTCGATTTACTTGCACAGTATGCCTATCTGCGTAACTTCTATGCCATGTTTGGACTAGGCTCCGCGACCGGCTTCGGTGGTATCAACACTTCAACCGACCGCCTGACGACCGATTTGGTCGATGCGATCTGGCTGGGCATGATGGACCGCAAGCGCATCTGGACGGATCTGCCAGTCGATAATCTGCCCGACGAGATCTACTGCATCACGACTCCAGGTGCGATTTATGACTTGAAACGTGAAGTAGACACCAACGCGCGTGCAGCCAACAAGTTCGTCAACATCGCCGAGTATGCTGCTCCCCAGCTTCTGTTTGCCCATCCAGGTGAAATCGGCAGCTATCGCGGGATTCGCTTCGTCGGTACGCAGCTTGCCGAACTATGGAACTGCGGTACAGTGACGACCCAGACAGCGATTAAGGCAGCCGTGCAGCCCGGTGATGGCGCTGCCGACCCCGATCTGTATGCCGTCGATGATACCTTCTATGTTGGTCAGCCGGGCGCAACCCATAGTGTGACCGTTACGAGTACGACAGGTTTTGTGGTTGGTGATAAAGTCACGCTCCATAAGCTGCGTCACGACGGCACCAACCCGCGTGGCGTGCTGAACGGCGTGAACTATGAAGATCCGATGCGTGAAGATCTGGAAATCTTTGCGATTCCAGATAGCACCCATCTGGTTTTCAAGGCACCCTACACCCGCGTTGGACTGGACGGAAAAGGTCTGGAGACTGACCTCGGCAGTACGGTCTACGGCTATGTCACGAAGGGCGCGAACATTCATACTGCACTCTTCCTGAACAACCGCTTCTCGCAAGGCGTGGTGGCAGGTGTGGCACAAGCGCCACGTTTCTATATGCCACCTGCCATTGATGACTTCGAATCCATCTATCGTATTACCTACGATATGTGGATGAAGTTCCAGCCATACGACCCTGCATCCTTCGAAGTTGCCTTTTTAGGAGGCTCGAACAAGCTAAAGGGTGGTGTGTTCGTTCGCTAGTCTCTCTTCTTCCAGGGTGAGCCGAAGCTCACCCTTTTCTTCTTACGGAACGTTCCGTCGATGGCAATCACCTGGGGCAACTTCAAAGATCAGCTTCGTCGCCTGCTGGCAGATGTTACAGAAGCCAAATGGCAAGACGAACATCTCCTCGACTTCATTGGCTGGTCGTTGGATACCTTCTGCGGGCATACTGCGCTGGCTTCGGCAACCGGCTTCACGGCCGATGGCGAAACCTCGATCTATTTTGTTCCCGGCAATGCTTTTGAACCGATTGATAAATCGGGGGCGGTGTACGTCGATAACGGCACCACACTGGAGTACCTCAATCCGGTGCGCTACAACCAGCGTGCCCGTGCTACTAATGGCTACTATTTGATGCCCCAGAACCAGATCAACCTGGTTCAAACGCCGGAACTCGACAGTGCCATCACGGTGTACTACTTCGCTTACTATCCGCATCCCACTCAGGATAGTGACGAGCTTCTCTGTCCTCAATGGGCAATCACGGCCCTGCTCTATCGCTGTGCCGCTCATGCGCTTTCCTCGAAGGGCTGGAAATCCGCCAACATTCGTCAGTTCGGACGCCGACCGGATACCGGCAAGCCCACCGATAACGTGGTGCAGGATCAATCCGCCTGGTTCTTCCAACTCTACGAAGATGAACTCTGCAAAGCGCCGAGACAAGAGCGTGAGAACTATTTCCGGGAGCAGTAATGGCGTACCAGGATGAGAGCGTCCTCAACATCCTCATCGATGCAATGGATGAGCGCCTGAATGAAGTGCTGGTGGGCGAATCCAACGATGAGACCAAAGCCGGTCTGGTGCGTCCGGGCAACCTTCAGGAAGACCCCACCGATGCTGGCATCAACATTCTGATCCACGAAGGCGGCGTGGACTGGCAGGATGAACTCTATGTCGAGCAACACGGCATCGATGCGCCCACCTACGAAATTGGCGGTGTTGAATACTGGTTCCGTCGCTTTGAGATTGAACTGGAACTCTTCTTTGATGGCGAAGACCAACGCGAACCTCCACGACGAAAAGCTTTGATCATTTACTCACGTGCCAAAAAAGCCCTCACCAGCATGGACATTCCTACTGAAAAAGACAGTTTTGGAGAGCAGGCGCACATGATTCAGGTACGCAAAGGCTACACCTCCGAAGGCGGCGGTGAAGGCACGTTCATCTGGAATTGCTACCTCTTTGTCGAATTTCTGACGAGTATCCGCGCCAATGCCTAATGTGATTGCGATCTTTCCCGGCAAGGAACGCACACCGGGAGGCTGTGAGATTTACCGCACCACCATGCCCTACTATCATCTTCAGAAGAAACACCCTGACTGGAAAGCGGACTGGGTATTTGGTGAAACCCTCTGGACGGACATCATGACCCGAGGACCCATTGCCGCCAAGCAGTTTGCCGATCAGTATGACATCTTTGTGTTTCCCCGAAACTACGTCAAAGATGAAACAGGATTGGATAACTACCGTGAAATCACTGATCTTTTGCATCATCTGGGTAAGCGCCTGATCTACGAAGTGGATGATGATCTGACCAATCAGGAACGTCAGGTCATTAACGGTGATGCAGTGAGTGTTGCCAAGCTCTGCGATGCTATCACGGTTACGACCAAAGCCCTCGGCGACCTGATGAAAGCCAGAACCGGCAAGCCCGCCTACGTGCTGCCGAATATGTTTGCCCCAGAAACCTGGCTGGAGCCTTTTGCCGGAACGTTCCGTTATGCCGACAAGATCACGATTGGTTTGACCGGCTCTCCCACACACGAACGCGATTGGGAAGTGCTCAAAGATGTGCTGCCGAAAGTCGTTCAGGATAATGGTGTGCATCTGGTGCTCATGGGCTATCACCCAGAGTATCTTCAGGATTTACCAAATACTTCCTATATTCCAGGTTTGCAGTATAATAGATATGCGCAAGTCATCCAGACTTGCGACATTATCCTCGCTCCACTCAATCACGAAGTTTTCAATCTTAGTAAATCCCCGATAAAAGTCCTTGAAGGACAAGCTGCCCGACGCTTCATTGACAAGCGTCCCGCAGGAGCCGCCTGTATTGCCACTGATCATCCGGTCTATCGACTTGCCATAAAGCCTGAAAAAACCGGATTGCTCGTTGAGCATACGCCGAGCGCCTGGCAGGAAGCTCTGGATCGCATGATCTATGATGAGCGCCTGCGGCATCAGCTTCAATTCAACGGTCATGAATGGGTGCAGAAGCACCACGACATCTCCAAGACCGCAACCCTCTGGCGCAACGCCTACGAAAGCATTCTCCGCAAACCCATCCCCGCTTAATACTTAGTAAAGGTTTTTATCATGTCTGTTTCTGCGCAGCTAGGCGACTTTGGATTCGCCATTCAGCCTTCTAAAGTCGGTCGAACTGGAACCTATACCGGTTCCGGTTACAAGTGGTATCGTATGGACCCGCTCACGGTCCGTATGGATATTATTCAGGGCGACCAGGTGCTTCCACCCGAAGTTTCGCCGGACATTGTGCCGAAAGGCGCGTATAAGGACGGCTATTTCGGTGCAGGTCAGGCCGACCTGATCCCGCGTCTTCAGAACTCCTTCGGCGCACTGCTCTGGGGCTTGATGGGCAACGCCTCATCGGTCACAGGCAAGGACACCGATGGCGTGTCTGCGACGAACGTCAATACTCACATTTTCAGTTACAACCCAAGCGACAAGGCAGATCAGCCCTGGATGTCCTTCCGACGCCTGATCCCTGGCAAAGTAGCCGCAGATCGCTATGGGCAGACCTTCTTCGATGCCAAAGTTGCCAATGCGCGTATTACTATCCCGCAGAAGGGCAAGCTGATGGCGCGAATCACGATGGTGGCCCGTGATGTGGATCAGGAAGAGAACCCCACCTGGGTCTGGGATGTGGACTATGAAGACACGACTTCTACGCCACAATCCGATCAGGGTTATCTGAAGATGCAGGGTACGGAATTTCCGATCACGGGTGCGGTTTTTGAACTGGACAATGGCTTGACTACGCCAGATCAGGAACGCATCATTGGCGATCCCCGCCCTGATGACTTCACGGCACTCTATCGTCCGGCAACCCTGCGGTTTGTCTACAAGTGGGAAGACCCCAGCCTGTATCAGCAGGTATTCAATGGCGGCGACGGTCTGACCGACTGGGATCCGCTGCCGAAGATCTTCTCGACGGTTGGCGCGAACTTCGCCTTCGATGCCATGTTCGAGACGCCGTTGACTATTAGTGGTTCTTCGCCTGCACGAAAGTATGCGGTACGTATTCGTGGCAACAGTGCCACGCTTGCTCCAGATGGCCCAATTGAACTTGCAAGCGCAACCCTGCTCCAGCAGGCATTCACGCTGACTATCCTCAAAGCAACCGGCAATGCGCCGTATCTCCAGATTCTGCTCCAGAACGGTGTCACTGGTTATTCTGCCTAAGTAGACAAGGAACTTATTCCCCATGCGTTTGTCCAAGAAGCCCGTTGAGAAGACATTTACGAAAGACTTTGGCGGGGATAAGCCTGCCAGCATCACCGTCCGGCAGGCCAACATCGGCGACATCACCAAGCGTAATGGACTCCTTTCGGAGTCCTCGCTGGTACTCAATGATGAATTGCTCGGTCAGGAAATCAAGCAGGACATCAATTACTACGAGTTGTTCCGCTTTGAAGTGTTCCTGACCCTGACGGCTGCGAACTTCGAAGACGAGGACACCGGTGAGTCTTATTTCACCTTCGTGAATGGACGCCTGCGCGACCAAGCTGCTTTCGAGAAAGCTTGGAATGCCATGACAGACATCGAAGTCGCGGACTGGATTCACGAGTGCGTGGTGGAAGTCAACCCACAGTGGAGCCGCCAGGTAGCAGACGCGGGGGAATAGACCGCCACTTGAAGGCAGTAGGTGATGCTGTCTTCGAGTGGCTGAGTTATCACGAGCCGACTGCTCACGACCCACACGGGATCGGAGCAAAACCTGAAGGACCCGAGCCGGAGCGACCAGAAGCCTATGACATTCTTCTGCAACTCCGGCGTTTTCACTTAACCTGGGCGCAGGGCGGCTACGAAGACCAGCCCTGGCTGCTCACTGAAGAACTCAATGCTGCGTCTGACGCGGAGACCCGGCACAAAAACTTAATTTTATTGAATCAGAAGCGCCGAGAAGAGTGGGCGGCTTCTCAGAAAGCAAAAGGTCTGCTGACATGAGACTTCGGCGCAACATGGCGTTCAATGCCAACCTCGATGTAGACAATCAGGATCACTACCGGCACTTGATGAATCGCCTGGATCGTGAAGGCATCAAGTACGGGATGAATGATGTCGATCTGGGCTTTGGGCGGAACCTCACGGCGATCACCATCAACCAGCGCATCCGCGATAAGGACGTGCAAAGCCACCTCTTCTATGGTCCCGAAGGTGGCTTATATGTCTCTAACCCGAACAACACGGGTGGCGTGCGTCCGATCCTGTCCACCATTCGGTTCAATAAAGATGAATCTATCTCGCCTTCCAATCCTCTGATGTCGCCGGTGGATCGTGTGATTAACATGATCCAGAATCCAAATTGGGAAGACCCAAAGACCAAGCGAGTTTCGCAGTATGGCTTGTCTACGCTGGCACAGAAACAGGGAGCAGATAACGTCTCCTGGCAGCGTCTCGAAGCCCAACCCGGTCTGGATCGCCTGTTTCGCAACGGCGTTCAACTGAGCGGTGAAAAGTATAGTTATAACGATAAGATTGACCAGCTTAATCGCGCAACCGGAAGTGATTATGTCAACTACGCGAGAGTAGGCGCAGCATATCGGGCGAAAGATTACGAGGCGGTGATTCCCACCAACAATGCTGGTGGAATGCTCATTTCAAAACTGAAGGAAGCAAAACTTTTCACCGGTAAAGTTTCGGATGCCGTCATTGGCAGAAACATCTACGAGCCATCCCCGGAGCCTTTCTACTTTGAAGGTCAGGCAGGTCCGAATCAGTCGGTCGTGCTTCGTGGCGCATTTGATCTTTTCTCGGAAATCCCTGAAGGCGCAGCATTTACGGCTGGTTTAGGGGCTGCCAATCGCATCAGTCGTACAGTAACACTCCCAAGAGGGACGACCTATGATCCCGATACAGGTGGGTTGACGCTGGCAAATGGCACCGCCTTAAGTGCGGGAACCTATTTTGGCGGGAAGCCGCCCGGCAGTTATAGTGACTATACCCGCCTGGGTGGAAAACGTGAATATAACGACATCTTTGGCGTTTCAATGGGAAGTTATCACTCGACGCTGATCGAGAATATTGTTCCCGAACTCAATGATCGTGGGCAGTTCACGGGTCGAGCAACCTTTGATGCGCGTGCCATTACCAAAGACGTAGCCATAAAATCATGGATAAAAGCCGAAGGGATGGACATTCACCGTTCGGCAATGCCTTTTGACGAGGAAACAGATCGGCATGTCGATACCTGGATGCGCTTGCCCGATCTCAAGAAACTGCCTGCACTGGCTTTAAAAGCCCTTGCCGCAGATATGAATAATACAGAAGCTTTTGGGCAATGGTTCGGTGAACAGGCGTCTGCGCGTGGGATGTCAGCGGACTGGATTGCTCAGAATTTCCAGAATGGGCAGGTCAGTAAAGAAGCCACGCCACTGGTAACAGAGGCAGCCATTCAGCGTTTATTAAGCAAGGCAACGTACAATCCACAAAATCCGCGTCGGAATGTTCCATTAGGATCAACTGAATACGAAGCCTTTCGTAATGTGACCTTTATCCATCAGGGACAGTCCTACAATGTACTTGGAAATGTACAAGCCCGCGATGATGGAACCTATCTTGCGGAGACTTTCCATACACCCCGGATTGTCACCGACTACGCGACTAATGTGCGTACTGAACATGTGCGCGATACGATGCGAATTAAGCCGGGAACGCTGTCCATCATGGCACAGAATAACCCGGAACTCTTTGATTCGCTGACATCCATTGCTCAGGCAACCCGGAAGAACAACCGCGCTTTTGCCATGACCTCGGCATTTCGCGCCAATAGTTCATCCGAACAACGTCAGGCAGTGCAGGATATATTTGGTATCGACAAACTGGATATTGCTCAGGTCGGACGTTTACGAGAAGAATATCTGTCGAATAACACGGATGTCAGTGATAGTGGCATGTTCCGTCACATTCTCAGTGGATTGGCTGAGCAGTATGGCGAGCAAGCACTGGAACTGAAGACTCCACAGGGGTCGATGATCCTACCCAATGCCCGAACGATTCGGGCAGGATTGCGACGAAACAATGATAACCCGGAATTAATCAACAACTGGTCAAAAAGTGCAGCGGGTCTGATTACTGCACTAGGGGATGATTCTATTTCTCCCGATATTATTCAGAACATGGCCAATGACACTTATGCCAGAATGGAAGAACATTCTGGCAAGCGGGGTGTTCAGCAAAAAGCCACGAGTATTGAACTCGGGCGGTTAGGCGGTTTTGCGCGTTCAACGCCTGGTATTCCCGATAACATGGCAATTACCTCATTGGCAACCATTCAAAAACGGACGGGTATCGAGAATCCTGATGAGATACGCCGGATGGCAGCGCAAGGTGACCTTGTGCTCTCTGGCTGGCGCTATCCCTCTACGCACGCGAAAGACTTTGCTGCATCGGTTCGACTGGGCATTTATGAAGATCAACCGCAGTGGTACAAAGATCGCTATCTAAATCCAGGAAGGGATGTTTACACCTCTCCTGAAATCATGCGGGCGTTGCGCGGAGACAATGATGGCGACCGCTTTCAAGCTGTCCTAAATCGTTTTCGAACGCAAGCAGCCGAATTCGGGAAATCCCTTACTGCACTCACGCCAAGACAGGTCGTTCAACGTGCAGCCAATGCGTTTGAGAGCGAACGCACCAAGTTCATCAAAACGATGGCGGAACGTTCCGGGATGGATCTGGCGAACACACCTTTGTCTGCGTTCTCATCTTTCTCCTATTCCCAGAAACAAATGCGCGAAGATTTTCTCACAGAGGAGCGAGAAGCCAAGAGTCTGATTGGCATCAACACCAACACCTTTAACCGCAGTATGGGGATGGCAGCGCGTTCTGGTGCAGAGCAGCTTTTTGGAGTCGATAGTCCGCTGACGGACCGGATTGCAGTGGCGTTTTCGAGCATTGAGAATATCACCGGCGCATCAGCACTCGACCGCGCTGCTAACAAGGACACTGCTCTGGAATACTTGCAGCAGGTGGGACAGGACAAGGGGCTGTATCGCACAGGTGCACGATTCTGGAACCGCTCAACCGGCAAAACTCTGACCGGACCAGAATCTCAATTCCAGGAAATTTTTAAACAACTTTCTAGTATTGGTTCTAACCTGGAAGGTGAGCCGGTGCTGGGTATTAGCCCAGATCAGGAATACCGGCAAAAACTAGCGCCTGCGATTGCGACGGCAATGCTCACGCGCGACGAGATGAAACGCCTGGCGGATTCTGGCGAACTGGATCAGCGCATCAACCAGATGGCAGATATGCTTACTCAGCGCCGTGCCACTGGAGAAGACATCAGCACCCAGCTTTTGCCACTGACCGGCGCTGCAAAATTTGCGGAGTGGGGTGAAGGCAACGGTTCTGGATTGGGTTCACAGTCCAGTATTGGACAGTGGATTACTGGACAGATTGCCAATAACTATCGCTTGTCACAACGCAAAGATAAAAGTGGCAATAAGATGGTTGACGCCAACGGGAAACCCGTCATTATGGGTGAGTTCCCGACCGACTGGGGCGCACAGTATGAGAATGCAGGCAAGATTGCCCAGAGCATACAAGAATTTAATACCAATCTCGGCAAGCGGCGAGGGAATAATACACTGGAACAGGCGGTTCGCTCAGTAGCCGGTGGCGGCGAACGTCTGAAAAACTTCCTCGGTGGTATGTTCCCTGGACTGGCGCAGGCTACACAGCGATTCGCTGTTGCACCGGTTGATGATCCAAGTTTGTACAATCCAGGCGCTTACCTGACCGCCTCACAGTGGACCAGTGGCACCGGAGTAGACGATGAACTGCTGCGTCTGGTGAATTTGAACACCACCTCAGCGGAACGTTCCGGCGTAATTGCCGAACTGATGAAGTCCGGTGCATTCCAGGAGTATCGTCCCTACAGCGGTCCTGCCAATAACGCGGATAAAGTCGGGACGCGCATGGAGAATGTGCTGACCGGCAAACTGGCAGCCCCTGAGAACCAACAGATTCTTATGGCGAATGCTCGGCGTCGTATGGGCAACTCTCGGGCGGACTTCGGGATGCGCGACAGTGCAGGCAACCTGGTAGTCGGTGACATCAAGACCAAGAGCCGCACGGGGCTGATGAGTGACCTTCTGGGTCCGTCTCTGCGTGGCGACATCATGGGTCAGGTCTCCAACTACATCACCGGTACTCGTATCGACGGCGGCGAACGTCAGACCGGCGATTACGGCGTGGTCGTAGGCGGGATTCGTCTTAGCGACAACCCGAACATGCCGGAATCTGAAGTCGCGGCTGGGTTCGAGCAGGCGCACGATCTGGCGATGCAGATGTACAGTAACAGCCAGATGCCGACTTCATGGGCAAATGCAGGCTGGACGCAGGAACGATGGGAGTCTCATCGTCAAGCCTCGATGCAGGCCATGCAGGACATTTACGCCGCTTCGGGGATGAAAGTGGCTGCGCGGGTTGTGACCGGTGAAGAAGCAGAACAGTTCCTCAATGCCCGTCAGGGCGACATCTACAATCTGAAGTCGATTCGTCCTGAGCATCGTGCTGCGGACATGGCGGGTCGTGCGCAGCAAATCATGGCGCTGCGTGGTGGCGGCAATATCAGTGGTTCTGGAGTAGGCTCTCCGCCCCCTCCAAACATGCCTGGCGCACCTCCGGCTCCACCTTCGGGCGACGATGGCTATGTTCCGTCCAGTGCCAGTGGAAGCGGCGGCTCGGGTGGCGGCGGCTCAGTGGTCAACAATAACACTGTCTACCGGATGTCCAACCCACGCATCACATCCAAGCAGATTGCCGAAGCAGAGATCGCACTGGAACATCTTGGCGAAGCCGCGAAGACCTTTGCAACCGGATCTAAAGAAGCCCGCGAAGAGATGCTCAAGCACTACGATGCTTTGAAGACTGTCTCTTCATACCTGAGTGACGTGGAGCGGGCACAGCGTTCGCCGGACGGCTTCAATACCAACAATCCTAACTATCTTCTGCTTCAGCAGCGATTGGGCAGCGGGCGTGCAGGTGGCTCGGCGTTTGGCACCATCAACAATGCCGTTTATGATCCTGCATTGAGCAATGCGGCTTATGAAGCCCAGCTTGCCAATATGCGAGACACCGGCGAAGAGCCGCCGCAATCTCGGCTCCAGCGCATGATGCGCGGCGGGCAGGATCTCGCTGAACGTATCATCAAAACGCAGGGCTTGTTCCATGCAAAGCTGGCGTTCAATATGTTTGCAGGCTCGGCGATTGGCGCAGCCGATAACTGGCAGGATCAGCAAGCTGCACAGGGAATGATGCTGGCACAAGCCGGTCAGTTGACGTTCAATCAACTGATGGGCAGTCAATTCGGAACCATGCAGCGTCGTAACATCGCCCTTCAGGAAGGCGGGCTTGCCTATGGGCAACAGGTCTACAGCGCCTATGCGCCGTTGATCAACTTCGCAGCCGGTCCCGACACTGCGAAAGGTCCGCTGGGCGCAATGGCAGGGATTGGCGTGCCTGCGTTTGGCGTTGCGGCGGCTGCGACGACACTTACTGGCAGTCCTCTCTTTGGTGCTGTAGCGGGTGGTGTCACAGCCGGTATCGGCACGCTTGGCTATATGTCATCGAATGCCGTAAACTATCAGGCAGTCGGCGCATTTAATCAGCAGCGCAATGCCGGGATGGGCTTACAGGCAATGTTCCAGAATACAGCCGGAGCAGCCGGGGCTTTCTGGAATGATCTGGGGCGCGGGTTGGGTCTTGTTTCCGACGAAGACTACCAGCGGTATCTGGATGCGCCTCAGTTCAACGACCTGATTCAACGTTATTCACGCGGCGAAGTTGGGCGTCAGGAAGCAATTGCTCAAGCCGAAGCCATGCGTTTCAATGGTGGCGACCTGATGGCAGGTGGCTTGGAGGCCTGGGTGCAGTCCCAGACTCGCGCAGGTGCATCTCGTGAAACGGCATTGAGCAACTACAGCTACTGGGCACGTTATAATCCGAATTATATGCCAGGCGGCGACCTTGCCGGTCAGATGACCCGCATTGCAATGGGCGGCGGGGATACAGGAACGGTTGCCCAGTCCTTCGCTGGATCGCGCGGTATCAGCCCGTTTAGTCAGTCTATGATGGATAGCGTAAATCGCTATGCCATGAACATGCTCACTGATCAACAGAATATGGGCTTGTTCACGGAAGCATCCAGCTTTGTGGGACAGCAGATTGGTGGTGTCAATCAGGCACTGCGTATGGCAGGACTGGGTAGCAGCCAGGCTGATCTCCTTCAGATGGTGCAATTCCTGCAAAATGGTGGGTCACTTGACCAGTTCAATGCAGGACTTCAGAGCCGAGGTACTGCTGCCTCGCTTCGCATGAGTACACCGGGTTTCTTCGATGTGGGTGGCTATCGACTGAAAGATAACTGGGAAGTATTCTCTGGTCAGGGTGATTTTGTCACGACTGAACGCTTGCAGCAGCAGGCAATGCAAGCCGGGCAGATGTATAACCAGTTCCTCGCCAATGGCGCTTCGCCGGGAGATGCCTTTGCCAATGCTTACCGCTACGGCACGGACTACGATGAAGCCAGCGCGAACCGTCAATTCCAAATGCTTCAGGGCAATCAGCGAGTCATTTCACTTGAAGGTGTCCGAACCCAGAATGCTGCATTGCAAACGATCAATCCGAACACGGGGATGGGCGCATACTACAACAACGTCAATGCCGAGAATATCGCGGCGCTGAGAGCCAACAATCCCTTTGGCTTGTTCAACCTCACCGACGAAGAAGCACGCATGGGCGAGATGGGCTGGCAGAACCAGATCCTGCGCGCCAATCGCGGGCTGGAAGCTTACCAGTATGGGATGCGAGTGCGTCAGCGTGATCTGGGCTATGCGCTCACCACTGGCAATATGTTCCAGGCAGGGGGTCTGTTCGGTGCAGACGGAATGGCATTCAACCCCGGCGATGGCAGAGGCTTCTGGCAATTGGAAGATGCATCTCGTCGTCTGAATCGTGCGCAGCAGTCCTTCTCGTATGAGCAGGATACGGCACAACTGGGGATTCGTCAGCGTGAATTCGAGCTTTCTGGTTTGCAGTGGCAGACCAATTACGAATTGCAGCAGCGCCAGTTTGCATACAATACGCAGTATCAACGCGAAACACTGGGCATCTCGCGTGGACGCGAACTGGAACAGCAAAGCTGGCGACGAGAGGATCTTGCTTTTTCCAGATCACAACTCGATATTGGCTTTGCGTGGAATATGGAAGATGCAGATCGCAATATCCGCTATGCGCGTGGGCGTGAGAAGCGCGATCTGATGCGTCAGAAAGCCCGCGAAGTCATTCGCTACTCGATGGAATCGTCTCAACTGGATCGTCAGACCGAGCGCAATGAACAGCAAGTCGGCTGGTCGCAGCAGGACTTCGAGCGCCAGAAGCAGTATTTCGAACAGGGCGTTCAGTTCCAGAAAGAGGCGATGGAGAACCAGAAGAAGTTCTACGACCAGAACCGTGAACTGGATCGCCAGCGTCTTGACCTGGCAAAGCAGGCGCATGACCGTCAACTGGGCTGGATGCAGGAAGGCTGGCAGATCGAAGATCAGCGTATCCTGCTCGAACGCCAGAACTACCAGTTGTCCTACAAGCAGCAGGTCGATATGGATACCCGGATTCGTGAGAACACGCTCACGGTGCAGCGATGGAGCGATGCGATTGATCAGGCAGGACGTGTCATGCAGGAACGGATTGCAGCGATCAATACTGCGGTGAGTACCGGGAACATCACTAGCCCACAAGCGCAACGGAACCTGAACAATTATTCCTATACAGGCTTGTCGCAGGATTCGGGTAGTGGCAGCAGTTCGAGCGGCACGGGATTGCCCGTGAATCCAGTCCTGAACCGCACCTATACAGCGAACGATGGTCGTCGCTTCACTTATACGGCACGCGGCTGGCTGCCAGCAGGCAGTGACTCTAGCACATCGCGCTACGGTCAGTCGGGTGGATTTGCTCAAGGTGGTTATACGGGTACAGGCGATCCCAATGAAGTTGCAGGGGTGGTTCACAAGGAAGAGTACGTGGTGCCGCAGGGTGGCGCACTGGTGGTTCGTGGAGCCAGTGAAGAGCAGCTTAAGCGTCAGGATCGGATGATCGCGCTTCTGGAGAAGATCGCCGATAACCCGACGCTGTTCCAGGTCGTGATGGGAGATGGCAATAAGAGCAAAGCCACTCCGATGTATCGTGAAGCGGCAGCACGGCTCTAGGGACCAAGTTGGGTTTCGTCGCTCACGGGAGGATGTGTGATATAATAATGAGCAGCCCCAATGAAGATCAACAATGCAATTGGCCAGGTCACAACTCCCCAGCAACCCAATAGTTTCAGTGATAGAATCCCCAGCAATACCAGCAGGAATGCTCCACCAATCCCCAGAATAGCAAAACCGACTCCATTCCGAAGTACCTTGAACATCATCTTTTCCGAGAACTAATCTCCATTCATTGCAAGTCTAGCACAGACTCTATTCCTCGAACAATTTACTTTCCTCACGGAACATTCCGTCATGGCTACTGCCACTCGTGATCATATCCATATGTCTACCACGCTGGGTTCAGCGCCGGAAAATGCACCCGATCTGAAATGGTCGATCCATGACCGCCGTAAGATTCCGGTGATTTTCCTGAACTTGCGTTGGACCAAAAACGGTACACTGCGCCGCAATATCCTCTTTGAAGCGGGTAAGCCACTGCAACTTTTTAACTATATGTACGAAATCCGCTGCTACGACGATGGCGTGCGCACGGCAGAAGAAATGCTCGATGACCTTTACGAGATGCACGGTAAGGTGGTCTATCTCTGCGATACCAAGCACACTGAGGATGGCGCAGACCATACCGCAGATATTCGACCGATGGTGCTCGAAATCCCTGAAGGTGAAGTAACCGATCACTACGGGCTGGAATTCTTCTTTATCAAAATTCAACTCACGGATGCAAGCACTCTCACATGATTACTCCTAGTGAAGCCGGACTTACACAAGAACAGTGGGATGCTCTGAAAGCATCACATGCTTCAGCGGTCTACCAGACGATTGCGCATCGCTGGAATCCTAGCCTGCTGCCTGATCATTCCACGAGCACAACGGTAGATCGGCAGTTCGGTGCGGTCGAGCACGATAACACCATTTATCGCATCGCTCGAAACATCGTGGAGTTCTACGATGGCAGTGAATGGGATACTGTATCTGGGTTTACCGCCCCGGATGGTTTGCGAAATCGTCCCTATTCCATGATCTCTGATACTGACCTGTTTGTGTTCGCGGTCACGGATACCGGCATCATGGTGCGGTCGTATGATGGCAGTTCGTGGAGTTCGTGGTCTGCCATCCTCTCCGATGTGACCGTTACCCACATGGCAGCGGTAGCCTCCGATTACATCCACTTCATCACTCGTGACATCGAGAATGCGCGTTATCGTTTTCATGTTCTGCGCTGGAACGGGATGACCTGGGACACCCTCAACTCCCAGATTCACTACCCCTATCCGATCTACTCTTTTGACGCTCGCCGCTATAACGGGCGTGACATCCTGATTTTGTCTACCGAAGTGCCTGGCAATCTTTCGGCGAAGTTTGTGAACAATACGGTTGTGAAATATACTCTTCGCGCTGGAGGCATTATCGGGTTTACCCATCAGTACGAATCGTGGTCGGATCACTTCGAGATTGACATCCTCGATGAGATCAACATGTATCGCTTCCGCAACAATGTGCGCCTCTCCGAAGTCAGCGGCAAGCTCTACCTGACCTGTTACTCTGGCGACGGAGACAGCACTTCTGCGCTGACATTTTACCGAGAATACAGTTCCAAAGATGGACGCCACTGGTCCAGAGGGGAGTACCTGCCTGGTTTCCATGATGAAACTTCGGGCGTCCTTCTATTCCGGCTTGGCGATAATCTGTTCTGGATTTATGCCAGTAATGTCTACAAAGGCATCAGTACACTGCGCTTTGGGCATAGTCCAAGTTCGCAGCAATTAGACTTCTCCGACGAAGTGAGTGAACTCAAAATTAGTCGTCAGGATATGCAACAACTGACCATGACGCTGGATACCAGCACGGGATGGCTCACCAGTTCACTGCTGAATGGCGCTGAGCAGGCGATTATCGAAGTCCGCGCAGGCTATATGATCCCCAACGAAAGCGAAATCCTGGAGCCGGTACTCGTCAAGATCGGGATGTTCGAACTAGACAGCATTATCCCTTCTCTGGAACTCCCTGACGCACAAGCCGATTTGACGGCACGGGATTTTCTGGCTTGGATGACCACTCGCACACAGGCGGAACAGTTCAAGTTCTGGGAACCCCAGACCATTAGCGGCGATAACTACATTGATGATACTGATGGCACCGGCTATGGCGGCATGGGGCATACCGCCGTGCAAACCGGAAGCTGGCGCACCGACGATGGCTTGGCGCTGAAGCTGGTGTCAGACAACCTGGAAGGGATGTCCTGGAATACCTTGCTTTCGCAGGATAACTGGAATGGGATGGTGCAGCATACGTTTCAGTTAGCTTCTTTAGGCAACAACGAATATGCAGGAATCGTCTTTCGCGCTCAGGATAAAGACAACTGCTTCGCTTATATCTATTTTCAGGAAGATGATGTACTCAAACTGATTCAGCGCGAAGCGGGTGTGGATACCGTACTCTGGACTTCCAGTGCGATGAACTGGGACGATGATCTGAATGAGCATAGTCTGCGTGTGCATTACTACTACTGCCAAATTCGGTTGTTTTTCTCAGACGATGCAATCACCTGGGTGCAGGCCAACGAGTATCTGGTCAAGGGAAAGCCTTCAACCGGAATTACAAACGATGAAGGACAGGTCGCACTGACCAGCGCCTTCATTCAAAGCGGCTTCAATGGCATGATCGGTTACGGATTTAGCGATGAAGCAGAATGGGCAGGAGATCCAGGACCGATTCCTATTTCTGTTATTCCGCCTGATGAAGCACCATTCTACACAGATCCGATTGATCCTGGCGAAGAACCTGATCCACCAGCGGATTTATGGACACACGAGTGGGATTTGCGATTAAATGAAGGGCCGCTGCTCCCGATCAGTAATTCAGTGACAGTCACCTGTGTTTGGCACTCCGGTGAAGGCTTCCGTTCCAGTACGCTTGCCTTTCACATGTACCTCAATCTTCCCTCACCTCGTGTCATCACTGGAATCGACTTTGGATTCGTGAAGTACAGCCTCGGCTTCCAAAATAATTATCACCGCTTTGTTGGACGCGCAAGTGCTTACACTGATGCTGGACCGGGCGAGGACATGACTTCGCTGTCAACCCCACCGGGAGATGCCCTCGAATACAGTGCCAGCCAATTCTTCCTAAGCTCGATGTATTGGAACAGCAATGCGGAAATGGATGCTGCGGGAGATCCCTACCGATTCCAACGTACTTTTACCAACGGCGAAACTGTCACTGGAGTCTGGCTCGATTTTGCGAGTAATCCCGGCTTTCCCGGGGACGATGGATGGGGTGGAAGTATTGGTATGAAAATCGCCAAACTCCGGATTACCGGAGAAGGAACGGACCCCTTCTAATGGCGACGCTTCGTTTCAGTGATTACCGAGCCAGCAACTATGAATTTCCACTGACCCTCGAAGAGGTGTTTCGGCTCTATACGGCATTTTCCAATCTGCACGACACCTCATTTGACAGTATTGTAGACATCACGAGCGTCACTGTGACCGATGTGAGCAGTGGAGGCTTCACAGGCGTGGGCGGGTATTCCGTTGCATCGACCAGTTTTGAAGTCCAGTACCACAAAGCAGATCATGATCAGTGGGTGATGATTACCAGCAGCGAAGGCTATGGAAGCGTTGAGGTTGGAACGGACGATACTGGGCGTCCAGTGGTGCGGCGAAACAATGTCATCGTTCAACTTCTTCCTTTGACTACCCCTGAAGAAGCGAATGTACGTTTAGTGTTTCGGCAATTACAGACTCTGGACAATGAAAACCAGATCTGGGCAACGGTGGCGCTTTATATGAATGAAGCCCTGATCACGACCTGGCAGCAGTTACTCAATACTGCCTTCTCCAACTTTAGAGTACAGTTCAATGCCCGAAACAGTGAAACCCGTACCTACACCAATATCCGCATCCCAGAACTGACCGAAATTGCGGAGTTTGGCACTCTTGATCCGGGTGCAAATCCGATGAATGGCTTACAGCAGACCATCGAAGGACGCTATCTCAAGTTCTTCGTGCGGTTTGACGGAACGTTCCGCGCCTGGCGTGTAAAAGCGGTGACTAATAAACATACTTTTGACCCAGGTGAGTTTTTTATTACCTCTCTAGGAAATGATCTTACCGACTTTGCAACCCATGTTCGCATGATGGGTGCTTACATCTGGAGTGAAGCGATTGACGAAGCAGGCGCAGCCAAATGGGGGCATCGTTTTCAGGAACTGAATAACTCGATGCTGCTCACCAAGTTCGAGTGTTTCCGAGAAGCCAGCAATACGCTCAAGCGTATGCAGGAAAATGCGTTTACTGAGAGTGCAGAAGTGCCCTATGTCATTTTTCTGGAGCCTGAAGATCGCGTGGCAACGGATGGCGATTGGCTGGTAACAGCTTACAGTCTCTCGCTGGCGGTTGCTGAACTCAGCCAACAGCTTGATCTGCGTTTTTATGCATGGGGTGAAGTCTAATGCCCCGCAGTGATATTGATGCGATTGATCGCCGCGTCAGCGCACTCAAGAACCGCGATCCAAAGGAAGGTCGGATTGTCTCGGTTGAAGGACGCATTGCGAAGGTGCGTCCAAAAGGCTCTTCGCTGCTTCGCGCCGTTTATTGCGATGAAAGTCGCTCTGTAGAGCCAGGAAAACGCTGCATCTTTCAGTGGTTGCCCGAAAGCAAGAAATATGTTATGCTGACCGTGTTCAGTGATAACAATTCCACTGATAACTATCTCCGTAGTAAATACGAACTTTTCCCCCCAGGGGGTGTCCAAGTCGTCAGCGGCATTCTTCCGAGTGCCTTTGAGATGCGCTGGAACACCCCACCGCAGCAGCCTGTCACCTTCGAAGTTGAGTCGAACACCTCGGTTTCTGAGATCGGCACCACTGCGCGAGGAACAACCCGTGCAGGCGGGATGCTAATCTATACCAATAACCCTCTGTACGTGCGCGTGCGCTCGATTGCAGAAAATTTCCAGAAATCCGCCTGGTCTACCTGGTTACTGGGCACGCCGGGCAGTGCATCGGGTGTGACAGGCATTACTGGCGATTGCTGTGGTGTGGAAGACTTCACGGATCTGGGGGATGTTCCTAGTGCCTATACCGGACATGCCAACAAGGTTGTGGCAGTTAAGGGCGACGAATCCGGTCTGGAGTTTATTACCCCTCCTGTTACCGGCGCAGAAGACTTCACAGATTTAGGAGATGTACCGAGTGCTTACACGGGACACGGTAGCAAACTCGTTGCCGTCAAAGGCGATGAGTCTGGATTGGAGTTCGTCACGGCTCCCAGTGGAGGTGGAATTGCTTCGGTCGTCGGCGGCACCGGGATCTCGATTGATAATACCGACCCTGATAATCCCATCATCAACTCGACGGCACCCGGACTCGATCCCAATATCAATGATCCCCCGGATGCCACCGATTTTACCGAAGTCAACTTTAACACCGAAGCGGATCTGACCGATGCCTGGAATGGGTTGAATTTCCATTGTGAAAGTGCCAGTGGCGATCACATTCGCAAGTTTGTGATGAGCGCGTCAGCACCCTATGACCTCAAAACCAAGATTCTCTACCAAGCCATTGATACCGACTATACTCGTTTCGGGATTGGTTGCCGAGAGAGTGGTTCTGGGAAGCAGATGTTCTGCGGTCATGCCCATGTCGGAAGTTCAGGTTTTGAACTGTCCAAGTGGAATGACGACAGTTACGATGGCAATGAAGCTTTACAAACCCTGCCTTCCTGGGGAGGCTATGAACTCTGGCTGCGGGTGCAGAATGATGGCACGAATCGCATCTTTTCCTACTCTCGGGATGGCGAATGGTGGCTGCCGTTCTTTACCAATGACGACGACTACTATCTGACCGAAGATCAGGTGGGTTTCTTCACCAATCATCAGAATGGCTACGATCTAAATGTGCGTGTTCTCTCCTGGGAACTCACCTAGTCACTCCTCGCTCTAAATAATATTCCTCTTTTCTTTCTACTTATTCTTTTGAATCGGACACACTTATGTTCGACCAACTCCCCGCTACCCCTAAAGAACTTACCCAAGCCCAAGCCGATGCGCGTTATGTGCAACTGCTGATCGACGTTTCAGTTACCCCGGCTGCGAATAAGATTCCCCGTGCCGACAGCACCGGCTTTCTCAACGACTGGATCAATCAGGGCGGGGGATCGCTTTTTGACGCCGATCTGCTGGACGGACTGGAAGCCAGCGATTTTGCTTTGGCGGGGCATATTCACGATGACCGTTACTACACTGAAACCGAGATTGATGGTTTTCTCGACGGACTACTGACTAATATTGGCGAAAATTATCAACCGCTTGATGCCGATCTGACCGCAATTGCTGCTCTATCACCCGCAGATGGCACATTCATACGTAGGACAGGTGGCGCGTGGGATGCGGCGGCGTTGGTTGCGGGAGATATCCCTGACCTAAGCGCCATCTATCAGCCACTCGATGCGACCCTCACAGCACTGGCTGCCTACAACACAAATGGTTTGCTGATCCAGACTGCACCGGATACTTTCGTCGGGCGTACCATCACCGGAACCACGAACCGAATCAGTGTGACCAATGGCAACGGTGTCAACGGCAACCCGACGCTGGACATTGGCTCGGATGTTGTGACCTTAACCGGATCGCAGACTCTCACCAACAAGACGTTCACGACGCCTACCATTGCCAGCTTTGCGAACGCCCTCCACAGTCATCAGGACGCAGCCGGGGGCGGGCAACTGAACGCGGGCAGTGTGTTCAACGCCGGACTGGTCCCGCTGGCACGCGGCGGCGTAAATGCAGACCTGAGTGCTACGGGTGGGGCGAACCAGTTCCTCAAGCAGTCCAGTTCCGGTGCAGCCATCACAGTCGCGGGTATCCTGAGCGCAGATTTGACCAGTGCGCTGACCACGCCCCCTGCCATTGGCGGGACGACTCCTGCAAATGGAACCTTCCTCGCCGTTGTCGGAACAACGATTACCGGTTCGGGTGATGCCCGCTTTGGCGCAGCCGGAGCAACCGCAGCACGGCTGAACGTCAACCCGGCAGCCTCGCAAATCGGGGAGATTATCCGCGCGAACGCGACCACGCCCGGAAACCTGACCGAATGGCAGAACAGCGGCGGGACAATACTGGCGCTGATCAACGCTACAGGGAGTGCGCAATTTGCGGCAATGGATAACACCCCCATCGGCAATACGACCCCCGCCGCATTTACGGGGACAACCGGACGCTTTAATAATGATCTGACACTGGCAGGCGCACCCGGAAAAGTCAAGCCCGCCACCAATAGCACGACCGCGCTGCAAATCGCGCAGGCGGACGGCACCGCCTTTGTGACGTTTGACACCACCAACCGGAGAATGGGTGTCCGGGTCACGCCGACCCGCTCGATTGGAGTTGGCACGGGGGTAGCCAACCAGCTGGTGAATATTGACGACACCGGGATTTACTTCACTCGCACAGTGGATGGCACTGAGAATGCCAGTATTGCACGAGACGCAGGATCTACATCCAATGCGGTTTTCCTTGCCTATTCCGTTAGCGCAGGCGCCCATCGCTTTTATCGTGGGGGTGTTCTTGTAGCGGAAATCAACAGTGCTGTTAACGCAGCGGTTGATGCTTCCGGTGTGCTGAGCGTGGATGAAATTGCGGCGCTCACCACCCTTAATACGCCGTCGAATGCCGGACTTTTCATAAACAATGATCAGTCATCCAGCACGGTCGATGGGCAGGTGTTCAATCGTACTAACCGCGCCACGCAGGTCAGTGACCGCTACATTACCACCTGGAAATGGAACAACAGCGAAGTTGCACATCTTGCCAATAATGGCGAACTGGTCATTCGGGGAACTGACGCCTCGACCAATACGGTGTTTCCGGCACTAACCATTAATCATAAGAACAGCAGCCCCAACGCGGCAACCAACTTCGGCATCGGTCTGCTGTTTACGGGCGACAGTTCCACGACTGCTGATCAAAGCATGGCAGCTTGGGAGGCCTCATGGTCTGTTGCTACCCATGCCTCTCGCGTCTCGCAACTGATTGGCTACGTGTGGAACATCGGCACAAAGACGGCGGTGCTGACGCTGACGCCGACGACTGTTCGCATCAGTGCATCAGGCGGCTTGAACCTGCCAGCGGGTACGGATACTGCGCCACCCGGTGGAACCAGTTCGATTGGCACAGACGGATCAAACAACCTGGTGTTCCGTTCAAACAGTGCGATCTACTTCCTGCCCCTTAACGCCACTACGCAGGTGCGCGTCCAGACCGATACCTTGCTTTTGAATAACGGTGCTTCCGCCAATGGCATCTACGGGAACAATGCAACCCTGCTGACGACCACCATGAGCAATCTGTCGGCAGGCGGTGCATTTAAGCTGGCAGTGAAGGCCGGTGGCACACAAAACACCAATAACCTTCAGGAATGGCAGGACAACAGCGTTGGTATTCTCGCGCTGGTCACGTATCGCGGCGGCGCAGTGTTTAACGAGCAGGGGTTAGATACCGACTTCCGTATCGAAGGCGATACCGACGCCAACCTGTTCTTCCTCGACGCCAGCGCAGACCGCATCGGCATCGGCAACAATGCGCCCAACAACAAACTGGACGTGACCGGAACCATCCAGGCGGATGGGCTGCAACTCGATGATGGCAACATTATTCTCGGCACGACCACCGGCACGAAGATCGGCACGGCGACCAGCCAGAAGATCGGATTGTGGAATGCAACACCGATTGTTCAGCCATCCTCAACAGGCGAGAACACCGGTTTTACCGCAGGTGCAGGCTCAGCCGTCGATCATCAGGCGACTTTCACTGGCAATGTAGGGACGAAAGCCTATACCCTCAACGATATCGTGAAGCACCTGAAAAATATGGGGGCGCTTGCCGCCTAAGTATTCACACATTTTCGTAATGTGTGCTATACTAAGAAGTATCCCCTAGACATACCTACAACTGAAGTACCCTTTCTGCTCGGAACGTTCCGAGCAATCCTCGTATTTTGGTTTCTCGCAAGGAGCACTTCTCATGGCAGTAGACTATCGTGACGATCAACTGGATACTATTAGCACTATTCAGGCCGCCGCTGCGACCATCCTCGACACACTGACAAAGGCGCGGGCAGTGATTCAGGAAGCCATCGATAAGGGTTATTCGCCGGTTGGTGGGGCAAATCCGATCACAGATGCCATCTTGCAAACTCCTATTAATGGAGCGGCGAAGGGCCCGTTTCCTGATCTGAGCGCAGCAGACATTACTGCTGTTTCAGCCGCGATCACAGCAATCGACACTGCCCTCGCCGCGAACACTCGTACCCACTACAAAGCCCTAGCGCGAATGCGTTAGTTATACCCCGATGTCATCTGTTGCCCGTTCTACCCAACGTCTCAAAAAGAAAAGGAATCCCTCTATGTCAGATACCTCTGAAGTCCAAGTTGAAGCTGTCTCAAATCCATCCGCTGCTGAAGTCAAGCCATTGACGGCACGCGAAACCGCTCAAAACATGCTCAGTAACTTTGATCAGCAGTACGCACAGACACAAGCCAATATTGGACAGTTGAATGAGCAGAAAGCTGCCATCGAGCGCCAGATCGCTGATGAGACTTTCAAGCTTCATCAACTTCGTGGTGCATCGGCAGGTGTACAGGAAGTCCTTAAAGTTCTCCCGGAATAACCCCTCATGCTCTACCCCGTTGGTGCAACCCTCGATTTCTACGTCATCTTCCATCGTACCGATACCAGCCTCTCGTTTGAGCCGGACGATGCGACGATTGTTGTGCGCCTTCCCGATGCCAGTGTGGTTACGTTTACTACGGGCGACGATGAAGTCGATGCGATTGTAGTCGAGGGTGTGACTTACATGCACGCGCAGCTTACCAGTGCAGTTGCAGGCGAATATATCTATCACGGGGAAACGACTGACCCGGATGCATCATCTGCCACGACTGGGAGCGGACAGCACCTGGTTGCCGCCTGGGTAAACAATCTGGATGTCACGATTTCTTCCCGGTTGGCTGCCGCAGATTATGTCCCACTCGAAGGGGTTGCTACGGTAGATGATCTTGCGGCTTTGGAAGCGCACGGGGATGCAGCCTGGGCAACCGCCGATACGCTGGATGCTGCTGAAACCGCAGCAGCCGTGCAGACCGGCATGACTGCTCAGGGTTTCACGCCTACTCGTGCAGGCTATCTGGATGTTCTCAACGGACTGGTGAACAATGTGCGGGATGCCGTCTGGAACGCACTAAGTGGTAGTTATAGCGTAGTCGGTTCGATGGGACTGCTGCTCCAGCAAATCTACTCGAAGATGTCCTTTGTTGGCGTGCGTACCATTATCGCGTCCTACCTGGATGTTCAGGGCAATATCTCGATTGATCAGGGTGCAGATGCGACGATTACCTGGGTGAGCAGCAGCTACCCCAATTTAGCAGGTGCTACCGTTGTGTTCCAGGCAGAATACACCCTCACCGATCAGGTACTGCCCAATTACACCAAGAGCATTATGACCAGTTACAACCCGGATGAAGATGAATGGACGCTTACGCTGGAGATCCCGCATATCGACTCCGATGATCTAGGTGCAGGACGAAAAGCTTATCGTTATAAAGTGCTGGCTACCCTTGCGAGTGGTCGCAAGGAAATCCTCGAACGTGGCGGCGTAAACGTTGATAAAGCCATCGATTAACGCTTTTCCTCTCTAGTATATCTCCGAAGAATCACAGATGAATAACTTAATCAAACCTCTTGAATCTCTCCTTGAAGAGTTACGGTCCTTCCTGGTTTACCGCCTTCAGAACAGCAAAGAAGATAGTGACCAGAATCAGACGTACATCGCACTGCTCTTTCTTCTAGGCTATGAAGTGTCTGGAGATGCAGAGCAGGGTTTTGTGGTTGCTCCACGAGATGAAATCATGAGAATTCCTACTTTTAATCCTCGCCAACGCTGGATTAATTGGACTCAGCTTCCACGTTATAAACGAGCCGGTGATATTGCACGGCGTCTTCTGGCAATCTTTCTCATTGGTGGTGCTGGTTTTCTCTATAACGCTAATACCACAACGGGACTGAATCAGATTGTCGCCGAAGCTCTGTTTTTCCTGCCTTTCCAGACCTTTGCTCTATTGATGGCACTGGGTGGTTTTGCTCTCTTCCTTGTGTCACGCCCCTCAATCAGATGGTTTGTCTTCTTCACCTTCCCTTACCTTATCTACTCATTTTACGCGGTTACTGGGTGGTTGCTCGGACGACTGAATAGTGCTGCCGCGTTCCTGCTCGGCATTATGTACAGCATTCTTTTAGTGTTGTACTGGGGAACGACTGATGAATGAGATGCTGGCAGGATTGGTTGCTTCGGCGCTGATCTTTCTGCCCATCCTTGCGCTGATTCTTCGTAACAATGCAAATGCCACGCGAGTGGTCATCAAGCGTTTTGAGACCGATGCAGGCAAGCTAGACAAGGCGCTTGAAGAAATTCAATCGCTTAAGGATAAGCATCAGCAGGATGCACTCGCAATTTCCGAAGAACGAGGTGGTTTGAAGCAGCAAATTGCGGATCTCAAAGAACAGATCGGCATCGAGCGCGAAGCATCCGAGAAGCGAAGCACAACCAACACCGAGAAATTGGTGGAGATGCAGACGCAACTCACATTGATGCAGAATGCTCAGCAGGCGCTCATCGGTCAGATTCAGGTTGTTACCGAAGAGCGCGACCGGATTCAACGAGAATTGCTTACAGCAACCCAGGAACTGATATTGATTCGTAACCGGGAGAATGAACTCCTTGAAACCATTGCGACCCTTCAGGAACAGTTGCGTCAGCGCGATGACGCATTGGAAACCCTACGCCTTCAACTCAATGGTTCATCGGAATCCAGTTGAAATAATTGCTATTTTGCTCTACAATGTACGTATGTTCTAGTGTTTCCCCTTTTGCACAACCCTCGTTTTCAATAACCTCAAATGGAGTACAAACCTCGTGTCTTTTGATCCAAACGAATTCCCAGAAACAGAAGCACTCATTGAAATCAGTCCCATTCGCCCGATTATTGATCCTCTACTCAGTCTCTTTCGCAGCCGGAAGTTCCTTACAGCGATTCTGACTCTAGCAGTCAATCTCGCACTGCTGGCTGTGCCATCGCTTGCACCACTGCGAACGGAGATCCTCACCATTGTGAGCGCCCTTGGTTTAGCGGTCATCGGTGGTATTGCCTATGAGGATGCCGCGAAGGGCGGACGAGAGATTGCTGCTGCGCCTATTGTCGCCAATGAAGACCTCGTTCGTGAAATCGTCCTGGATACGATCAACGTTTACTTGAACCGGTCAGAGAAGGCAAACTAGATTCCATGATGAAGCTGACAGGATATGTCCCTCGTGAGGGGGATCGGGTTCGCGTGCTTCATTTCGGAGCATTGAATGGTGCTGCGTTTGTGGGTTCAGAGGCAACCGCGCACTACGAACTCTTTGAAGTGCAAGGGCAGCCTGTACCGGGCTTTCAACTTTACCTGACCTTTGATCCTCCAGTCTGCACCATCCCCGCAGGTGCAACCTCTGCCATGATGGATGCCGTCTACGAAGATGCGCTGAAGTTCTGGGAAGAGCAAGACGTGGAGCCAGAATTTACCCGCGAGGAAATGGGTTACATCTCCGAAGTCTGGGTCGATGACGAACTCGAACTGGAGTTGGTCAAAGATGATCAATATCCTCCCCTTCAACCCGCAGATATTTGAACTTCCAGTAGCGTATATCCGCAAACACGGCCTCGTTGTGAATGGGATCGTCTGGATCAAGGATGGTCCTAACTACACCTGCCTCAACCTCACTCCTGAAGAACTTGAAGACAAACTGACGGAACGTTCCGACTCACATGGGTCTGATTAATCCCCATTTTGAAGCCTTCAAACCTGACTACAACGAAGATCAGGTCGTAGAGATTGCTCTACGGATGCGGGCATCGTTCGCAGTCATCATGAATGATGCGAAGGCAGCCAAGAAGCTCCAAGATGCAGGCATCATCCCGATCTTCCGCGTGTTGAATGCCTGGTTCAATGACGATTCGGGGCATGACCACTTTGATGCAAAGGTGTATCTGGAGTTCATGGTCGCAGCAGCGCGAGCAGCAGGCTGTGATGTCACCCGAATGATCTTCTACTACATCAACGAAGCAGGCAATGCCTCGATGCCCAAGCTCAAGGAGCAGCTTCGCCTCGCCATTGAAGCCGCGAAGCAACTGGGCATCAAGCTCTGCGTCCTCAATATTGCCATTTGGAATTGGACGCTTGAAGACTGGGAATACATCGAAGACGAACTCGATGAAGTGGCCTATGTCGGCTTCCATGAGGGCTACTACAACGGACAGGAAACCTTAGACCTGGCAGAAGCAGCCGGTTCGATTGGTCGCTTCGAGTATGTTCTGAAACGCTTTCATCTTCAGGGTCGCGTGATCATCACCGAGTTCGCCGGATCACTCACGGCGCATGACGGCTGGCGGGCACTCTACAAAGGCAACTGGCAGTTGTGGGCGCAGCGCATCCGCGAAGCCATGATCGCCTTCTACGCCCGCTACAACATCCCGATCTGTCTTTTCACCGCATATTCGTGGCGGCGCGACTTTGACTATTACCGAGAGATTGAGTTTCAGCAGAAGATTGCCGAACTCAATCTCCAGTTTATTTATCTTGAGGAACCTTTGATGGTCAACATGCGAGATCTGGTGTGTCCGAGTAATGGCCCGCTTCGTAAGCTGAACTCCGGCGAGATCGTACAAACGGTCTGGAATGGGAGTTTTGGCTACCAATACAAGAACAGCCAGTGGGAACAGTTCTGCATCAAGACGATGGCTGGTGTTGATTGGGTTTGCCGTCTGATGGACATTAGTGAGTATCTGGCACCTCGTCAGTCGGTTTATGCCTTGTTTGAGGATAAATCGCTTACCAAGCCCGGTGGTGCATGGGTACCGGTCAATGCCGAAGTCGGCAAGGTCTACACCCGTGATGTGTGGGTGCAGGAATACTGGCGGGATGGCAGATTGATCCCAGAAGGCACGCTGGGCAGCAAAACCGGACGAGATGTGACCTACTTCAAAGTGGTCAAGGTGCATCCCACTTGGGCAACTTTTGAAGGGGTTCAGGTACAGAACGTTGCCGAGTGCGTGTATGGACATGATTACACTGCGGTCGTGGCTGCCAATGCGGAACGTTCCGCTGGCGTAAAAGAGCGTTATTTTTACTCTGGCGGCTTAGTCGGTTTCATCGACTACAACTTTACACCTCCGAGTCAAACGGTGCTCACGCCCTCACGGGATTGGCCCAATTCTCGTCCTGCTCCAATTCAACTCCCCTGGTGGAATCCTCAAATGACAACCCCAACCATCCCTGCTGGTCAAACACCATATACTGCCAAAGCAATCGATGCTGTGAAACTCCGCCCTGCGCCTGGGTTAGGCACTAGCAATTTGTTCAACCCAGCCATTGTGATCCCTAAAGGCAGTACAGTTACTCTATTTGAGACTCCAGCCATTACGGATACACCGGATGAATGGACGTGGGTACGCTGCGAGAGTGTGCTTGGCAACGGCTTCGCGGCTCGTGAATTCTTCGAGCGCGTACAATCGGTGCCAGTGATGGACTTTGAGATTGCTGTCCCTTATTTTTCGCAGATCGATGCCAAGCTTGCAATCAATGACTGTTTTCCTGCCTGCGGCACTTCACTGATTCACTACGAATACCCGCGACATGGGATTGCTCGCCCTTCACTCATTAGCGTAGATGACCTTACACGAGATAGCGATCTTATGAGGGTAGATGATGGTTTAGGCTGTTCTGAAGGCGTTACCCTTCTCAAGGGATACGGACTTAACACTATTTGGTATAAGGCACTAACTGTAGATGATTTACCTCAGTTTATTGAAGATGGAAAGCCGCCAATATTACTGGTGAACTCCAAATATATTGGCTATACCGCAGAATTCGGACACTTCATCCTGGCGCTTGGATATAAGAAAGATGCTGGCGGCAAGGTGACACATATTAAATATCACGATCCTTATTCTCTAGGGGCAAATCAAATCCAGACTGCTACTAATATGAAAAATGCCATGAATGACGTTGGTAAGTTTACTCCGCATGGGCCTGGGCAAGCGGTTATCCTGACATGAGAGGGTCTCTGAACCCTTAACTACTTATTTCTTTATGAATACTTATTCCCTCGTGGTTACGGCAGACCCTCTCAATTCAAATCCCCTATAGAGGAACAAAAACATGAGTAACCGAGTGATCGGCATCCTCCCGGCTGCTGGGCTTGGCACAAGACTTGGGCTTCCTTTTGCCAAAGAATTATTGCCGATTAAGAGCCATTGGGATGCACTAAATTATAAGCAGGTTGCAGTGACTGTGCTGGAAACCTCTCTGGAACAACTTTCAGCCGCAGGCGTCGAAGAAGCAGTGGTGGTCATTCGTCCTGAGAAGCAGATGATCTGTGAGTATCTGAAGAACCGCAGACGTGGCGTAAATATCCGCTACGTCGAGCAGAAGACCATGTACAGCCGCGAGGGACTGCCGGATGCGATCATGGCTGCCTATGACATCGCCAAAGACTACGACCTCTGTGTGATGCTGATGCCGGATGTGTACTTCACCGATGAAATGGTGGTCGTAGACCTCCTGGCAGCACTCACGGAACGTTCCGATGCGATTGGCGCGGTGAGTACCTGGCTGACCGTCGAACCCTGGCGCTTTGGCGTGGTCAATTCGATCAACTGGGAAGTGACTTCAGTGGTTGATAAGCCGGATGCCAACAAGCCGATGTACCACTGGGGTGCAGTTGCTTTCCGTCCCGCATTCTGGCCCTACATCCTCGAAGAACAGCAGACGCTTTCCAATGCCCTGAACCGTGCAGCGGTGAAAGGTTTGCTGGCAGTGCCCGCTCGTGGAGAGTATCTCGATCTTGGACTTCCTCAGAGTTATTTGGATGCGGTTGCACGGGTGAACTCATGAGTGTGATTGCCGCGACCCTCCTCACCGACCGTAAGCCTGCCTTCCCGGTCTCCCTACAATACCTGACGCAAGAACCGCTGATCGAGCGTATCTACGTCAATATTGAGACCAGGTATCCGAGCAGTTATAGCTACGTCACTAAATTCCTTGAAGAATCAGGCAAGCCCTTCTACGTCGATTACTGGAACATCGAGAGCAACTGGCGGCAGCGCCCGGAATACGACCAGGACCCGAAACGCTTTGCCCCGATTGCAATGGGGCGGAATATGACGTTGGACTGGGCGATCTCGATGACCTGGTTTGATCCCAATACCTCGCACCTGCTCTTCGTAGACAGTGATGTACGTCCGCATCCGGGTGGGCTGGAAAAGCTGCTGGCACTTCAGAAACCCATTACAGGCGGCGTGGTGCCAGGGCGTGGCGCACACAGTCATGTGAACTATGTCTTCGGCGTCCACGATCAGATCGGCGACGTGATACGCTGTATGCATGGCACCAGTGGCTACCTGCTGCTGGAGCGTTCTTCATTTGAAGTGCAGCGGTTCCGCTCCGGTCCCTGCATCTACAATCGTGGAGATTTCCTCTGTGATGATCCTGCCTATGCGACCGACGCCTTTCATATGAAGCTCACCGACTACTGGTACATCCACAAGGGCGCAACGGCGGATCACGTCGATGACCCGGATCGTCCACTGACTCTGGAAACTGCCATCAATGACTATCACAGGCCCTGATTCGTATGATACTGACCAGGCGTAAGCTGCATCCGATGACCGAAGTGATTGCAGTCATGACCTACAACCAGCCGGAGATGGTGTGGGCACTCATGCAGGAACTCAGTCCTTATCTCCTGGTGATTGATAATGGTTCGACTGTACCCATCCCCAACACACGTATTCGAGTTCCAGAGAACCGCTATTTTGCAGGGGGCTGGAATTACGCCATGCAGCAGATTGACGCCGACTGGGTCGCCATGCTGAACGACGACATCACCGGTATCACGGTCGGGATGATCAGCGACTTGATTGATACTGCGATAGCACATGACTATGCTGCGATCTCGCCCGCCTTTAACTCTCCGCATCCGCATATGCAGCCGCAAGGCAAAGGACTCAGACGTGTTCACTCGATTGATTGGGTAGCGACTATTGTTCGCAAAAAAGCCTGGGATGATGTGGGTGGCTTCAATGAAGCCTTTCCTGGCTATGGATCGGATCTTGAGTGGGCATATCGTGCCAAGCAAAAAGGCTATCGCCTGGCTGTCGATGATCGCTACTGTATTCACCACATCGGCGGCGCAGCAGCAATTGCTGGTGGTACGCAGCACATTCAGGGCAATGTCACATCGATGAACGAAGCGTTCAATCGGCTCTATTCTGTCCCGGACTGGATGGCATTTACCCAGCAGTATCTAATGAAGGATTTCTCATGACCGATCTTCCAGTCAGTTTAGACATTGGCGCAATTCCGTATCAGGTCGAAGTCGTAGATGGATTGCATGTACTCAATGAGGATGGCAGTAAAGATCAACTGAACGGTTATCATCTGGAGCACATTGCGCGGATTCAACTCCGAGAGGATTTGTCCCCTGCAATCAAGCGCGTTGTGTTTATGCATGAGCTTATCCATGCCCTGCTCTGTCAGCGTGGGCACAAATACCCTCATGAAGAGAACATGATCGAAGGCTTGTCTTATGGTCTGGTCGATCTGTTTCAGCGTAACCCCGATTTACTCCCCTATCTCATGAATATCCCCGAAGGACAATCCCCGAATGAACTGGCAACAACTCCCGGACCCGATCAAGCAGGAAGCTCTGACCCAGTACCGCAAGAACCGGTCCCTGAACAATCCTGCGCTTGCAGACATTGCCACAGACCATAACATCAATATAGGTACATTGCTTCGACGCTTACAGGAGATGGATCGCTCAGAACGGGCGAACTATCTGGCACTCACTGAAGGGATTCAGCTTCCTACGCAATCTGAGCGTCAATGGAATGATTGTCTGGTTATTGAAGATGAGAACGCCATTGTCATCAGCGACATTGAAAGCCCGGATGCGGATCTAGTTTGGCTAGAAACCGTGATTCTGATGGGTATCAAACACAATATTCGTCGCCTGATTATTCTTGGAGATACCAGCGCAGGCGATCAGCCCGGACTAGCGACGCATCTCCTCACCTGGTTTGAGTCCGGGCAGGTGGATTTCAAGAGTTCGATTGGGATGCTGCGACGGATGATCCAGATCTTTCTTATCTTTTTTGATGAGATTGACATCATCTCCGGTAACCACGACCAGCGTATTGCCAAAGCCACAGGTGGACAGATCGATCTCGGAACGTTCCTTGAGGACTTCGGAACCCGAGTGCGCTTCAGTCGCTATCGCCGGATGTATATGCGGACTTCACGCGGGCTGATTGCCATGTACCATCAAGCGAACTTCTCGCAGAATGGTGTGGCACTCGCGCAGAAAATGTACGATGCCGAACCCGGCTTGAATCGCCAAAAGCCCTACGCGGTAATTATTACCCATATCCATCACTGGGGCTGCGGCAAAAGCAAGGATAATCTCGCGGAAGTGTATTCACTGGGCTGCTCACGCGATCCGAACCTGACCCAGTACATCAACGAAACTCCCAGTACCTTTGCCAAGTGGTCGCAGAGTCTCATTATCATAGAAGATGGCTATTTGAGAAATCTGGAGCGGGACAGCACCAACTGGAAAAAGGAACTCGGCGAATATGCGGAGAAAGCGAGAATCTGTGCTGCATGATGGTAAGAGACGCGATGAGCACTTTCATGTAGAATACAAGTGCTGTTCCGTTTTGAGCGAAAAACCATCACAAATGTCCACTTTTTGCGGATTTCTCGCTCAGAATTAGAATACTTGTGCTATCATAATAGCACGTCGCGCCGATCAACTTCACCACAAAGTTCCGGCGCATGAAGGAGAATACCCTCAATAAAACAGGTCTCGGAACGTTCCGAGACCTGTGCTTTTTACTCCTCGACGGATCATCGGCCACCACAACCTCCCCGTCAAGGATGAAGGAGAATACCCCAATGCCCTTGAGGGGGTGTGAGAGGTAAACTCATGTATCAGTTTATCGAACAACGTAACTAAAGTCAATCATGAAAAACGTATACCGCGTAAATAATTCTTAAGAATCACAAAGTTATAACACTTAAGCGGTCAAGGCATTGAGTAAGAAATAAGGATTAAACGGATAAATACGACTTTTGTAATCCGTTCGTGAACTGCTTTCAGAATCCATATTGATGAGCGCAGTCATTCTACGGCATACTTTATAAACCGAAGATTTCGAGTGCGATGGAAAAGCCCGATACACATCGGCAGTTGTTTTTCCTGTGCTGA
>Ga0081539_10000489_pt1 | contig 83671 bp, 74 predicted proteins | sample TabmetS4T2R2_FD_71023 | JGI IMG/M metagenome (GOLD analysis project Ga0081539, IMG submission 71023) | Tabebuia heterophylla rhizosphere microbial communities from the University of Puerto Rico - S4T2R2 | ecosystem: Host-associated > Plants > Roots > Rhizosphere ...
AGGAGCGCGACGGCGTCGCGCACCGCCTGGGCGACCCCGATGGTCACCAGATAGGGGAGGTCGTCGCCCTCGGTGCGGCGGCGCAGGACCTCGCCGACCGTGCGCTCGTGCGCCCGCTCGAGGAACCCGTGCTCGGTCATCCACGCGTCGTTGTAGACGCGGCTCAGGTAGGAGCGCCCGCCATCGGGAAGGATCACGGCGATCATGGCGTCGGGATCGGCCGTCTCGGCCGCGATCTCGAGCGCCGCCGACACCGCCAGGCCCGCCGAGCCGCCCGCGAGGATGCCCTCGGTCGTCGCCAGCCGCCGCGCGGTCAGGAACGCGTCGCGATCGGAGACCTTCACGTAGCGATCGACGACCGACGGGTCGAACGTGGCGGGCCAGAAGTCCTCGCCCACGCCCTCGACGAGGTAGCCGCGCACCTCATCGGGGGAGCACGCGGTGTAGATCGAGCCGGCAGGGTCGGCGCCGATCACCTGGATCGACGGCGACCGCTCCTTGAGGTAGCGCGCCGCGCCCGTGATCGTGCCGCCGGTGCCGACGCCGGCGACGAGGTGGGTGATAGCTCCGCCGCTCTGCTCCCACAGCTCGGGGCCCGTCGTCGCGTAGTGCGCCGCGGCGTTGGCCGGGTTGTCGTACTGGTTGGGCTGGAAGGCGCCGGGGATCTCCCTGGCCAGCCGTTCGGCCACCCGGTAGTAGGACTCGGGCGACTCGGGCGCCACCTCCGTCGGCGCCACGACCACCTCGGCGCCGTAGGCCCGCAGCAGGTCGATCTTCTCGCGGCTCACCTTGTCGGGCATGACGGCGATCACGCGGTAGCCCTTCAGGCGCGCGGTGATGGCCAGCCCCGTCCCGGTGTTGCCGCTCGTCGGCTCGACGATCGTCCCGCCCGGGCGCAGCGAGCCGTCGCGCTCGGCCGCCTCGATCATCGAGAGGGCGACGCGATCCTTGATCGAGCCGCCCGGGTTGACCATCTCGACCTTGGCGACCAGCTGCGGAGCCACGTCGGCGCCCAGGCGGCTCAGCCGCACGAGCGGCGTGCCGCCGACGGCGTCGAGGATCGAGTCCTTGATGTCCGGCTTCAGGACGGTGCCCACACAGCGAGTATGCCGATGATCGGGGCCGCGTCCATGATTCGGCAGCGGTTCTCAACGGACACGTCGAAGACGCCGACGTACCGTCTGTGCGCCGTCGGCGTCCTCGACTGAGTCTGCTCGTCCGCTTCGGGCTCCTGAGCCTCGTGCCCATCGTCGGCCTGGGCTTCTTCCTCGCGCGTGACCTTCGCCAGGGCATCCGCGCCGAGGCGATCAGCGACGCCCGCCTGATCGCGAAGCTGACGGCGCGCCTGCGCGTCCAGCCGCTCCTCGAGCCGTCGGACCTGCAGCGGCCGCTGGCGCCCGGCGACGTGAATCGCCTCACGCGGACGCTGCGCAGCGAGCTCGGCTCGGACGACGTCACGCGCATCAAGCTGTGGAACCGGCAGGGAGTCATCGTCTACTCCGACGATCTGTCGATCGTCGGATCGCGCTTCGAGCCGTCCGAGGAGCTCGAGGAGGCGTTCGAGGGCGAGGTGGCGTCCGAGGTCAGCACGCTGGAGCGGGCGGAGTCGGCCCGGGACCGGCGCTTCGGCGACCAGGTGGAGGTCTACGTCCCGCTGAGCTTCGCCGAGGGCACGGAACCCGTGGGCGCCTTTGAGATCTACGTGCCGTACCGCTCGGTCGCGGCCCGCATCGAGGACAAGACCCGCCACACGTTCCTGCTGCTGATGGGCGGCATGGCGGTGCTGTGGGCGACGCTGTTCCCGATCGTGGCAGGGGCGTCGCGCCGCCTTCGCCACCAGGCGAACGAGAACCGCCACCAAGCGCTGCACGACGCGCTCACCGGGCTTCCCAACCGCACGCTGTTCCGCGACCGCGCCGCGCACGCGCTGGTCGCCGCCCGCCGGGACGGCCGGAGCGTCGGCGTGCTCATCATGGACGTCGACGACTTCAAGGACGTCAACGACACGCTCGGCCACCACACGGGCGACCTGCTGCTGGAGGAGATCGGTCGACGGCTGGTCGCTCGGTCGCGCACGAGCGACACGGTCGCCCGGCTGGGCGGCGACGAGTTCGCCGTCCTGCTTCCGGGCTTGTCCGATCCCGAGGAGGCGAGGGCGCGGGCGCTGGAGCTGCGCGCGGCGCTCGACGAGCCGTTCGCGCTCGGCGAGCTGCGCCAGGTGCACGCCGAGGCCAGCGTGGGAGTCGCGGTGTACCCCGCGCACGGCGATGACGCAGACGCGCTCATTCAGCACGCGGACGTCGCGATGTACGAAGCCAAGCGGGCGCGCACCGGGGCCGAGGTCTACGACGCCGAACGCGACCGCTACAGCCCGGACCGGCTTGCTCTCGTCGGCGAGCTGCGCCGTGCGATCGCGCACGACGATCTCGTCCTGCACTACCAGCCGAAGATCGACCTGTCCGGGCCCGACCGGCTGGTCACCGGGGCCGAGGCGCTCGTGCGCTGGCAGCACCCGACGCGCGGCCTTCTGCCGCCCGCGGAGTTCATCCCCCAGGCCGAGCACACCGGCCTCATGCGGCCGTTGACCATCTGGGTGCTCGAGACGGCGTTGCGCCAGTCGAAGGCCTGGCGGGCACGCGGGCTGGACCTCGACATCTCGGTCAACCTCTCGACGGCGAGCCTGGCGGACACGGGGCTTCCCGACGACGTCGCGGCGATTTTGGAGCGCTTCGACGTGCCGGCCGAGCGGCTCACGCTCGAGATCACGGAGAGCATGGCCATGTCCGATCCGCTGCGGGCGGGCGTGCTGCTCGGGCGCCTGCACGACCTCGGCGTGGGGCTGGCGATCGACGACTTCGGCACCGGGCACTCCTCGCTGTCCTACCTCAGCCGTCTCCCGGTTCGAGAGCTCAAGATCGACCGCTCGTTCGTGCTGAAGATCGAGGAGGACGACACCGATGCGGTCATCGTCCGCTCGACGATCGACCTCGGGCACAACCTCGGCCTTCGCGTCGTCGCCGAGGGCGCCGAGAACGACACGGTCCTGCAGTGGCTGTCGGCGCGGGGATGCGACGCGGTCCAGGGTTACGGCATCACCCCTCCGCTCCCCGCGGCCGAGCTGACCTCGTGGCTCGAGCGGCGTCGCGACGCGAAGCGCCCGCCGCAGGGATGGAGGGCTGTAGCGGCCTGATCGGACGCCGTCGCTCGCGCGCCCGGACGGGTGGATTTCGAGCGTCGGGGCAGGCACACTCCGTGGGGCGATGGTGCGCCGCGCGCTGATCGTCCTTGCCGGTCTCTACGCCGCCGCTGCGGTCATCGGGCACGCCCGCGAGCGTGCCGGCGCCATCGCCTGCGGCTGCAGCGAGGAGTGCTGGTGCAAGCGCCCGGGGCTGAGCGTCTTTCGCTGGGTGTTCCCGTTCCGCCACACGCCCCGGACGCCATGATCGCCGCCTGCCTGCGCGTTCAGCGCCATTCGCCTGGCCACGTGACGATGCAGGCGACGCTCGCCGGTCGCGGGCTCTACGTCAGCCGGACCCCCGACGGCCTCTGGTGGGCGCTCCGCCTGCGGCGCCGCACGTGCCCGCCGGCGGACTGGTGGGATGACGACGACGCGGCGGGCGGGAGCGGCGTCCGTGAGCCGCGACGCCCGTTCGGCCCTGGTCCGCTCGTGGCTGCCGACGCGATCGACCCGTTCGCGGGCGACTGACTCGAATGTCAGGCGTTCTTCCCGAGCATCCGGTAGGCGCCGCCGAAGCGGTGCCCTGGCAGCGCCTCGAGCTCCCTGTCGCTCGCCTGCACAGCGTGCTCAGTACGCATCGTGGTAGTTCCACCACCCGTAGGGCGGCGTCTGCGGGTAGCCCTCCGGCGAGTCCTCCCACTCCTCCTGGCGTCCGAGCGCGGTGATGTCGAGGTAGCTCCAGGTGGTGCCCAGCTGCTCGTCGCCGCGGCTGTCGATGAAGTAGGTCCGGAAGATCCGGTCGCCATCGCGGATGAAGGCGTTGTGCCCGTGCCACTCGTCGACCCCGAAGTCCTTGTCGAAGTCGTCGGTGAGCGAGTACCAGGGGATGTGCTCCCAGCCCATGCGCTCCTTCAGGCCGCGGATCTCGTCCTGCGGGGCGCGTGAGACGTACACGAGCGTCGTGTCACGCGCGTTCAGGTGGGCGGGGTGGGCGACCTGGTCGGCGCCGAACGAGCAGCCGACGCACGCCCGCTCCGGGTAGGAGCCGCCCGACCGCGGGTACGTGGTGACGTCCGGCGCGTAGAAGGCGCGGTAGACGATCAGCTGACGGCGCCCGTCGAAGAGGTCGAGCAGGCTCGCCGGGCCATCCGAGCCCTCGAAGCGGTACTCCTTCTCCACCGCCATCCAGGGCATCCGGCGGCGCTCGGCGGCCAGCGCATCGCGGGCGCGCGTCACCTCCTTCTCCCTGACCAGCAGCTTCTCGCGCTCGGTCTGCCACTCCTGCGGCGAGACGATCTGTGGCGTGTTCATCGATGTCTCCTTCGATCTCTCGTGTGGTGGTCAGGCGGCGACCGGCTCGGCCTGGGCGATGGCCTCGCGCCTGCGCCCGGAGCGGAGCAGCAGGCCGCCGGCGACCGCGCCGAGCGCGGCGATGACGATCGCCACCGCGAAGGCGGACCGGTAGCCGTCCGTGAGCGCCCCGAGGGCGTCGGCGCCGTCCGCGGACGAGACGGCCACCGTGGACAGGATCGCCACGCCGACCGCGCCGCCGATCTGGAACGACGCGTTGTTCAGCCCCGAGGCGAGTCCGGCGTCCGCATCCGCCACGCCGGTCAGCGATGCGATCGACCCCGCGACGTAGGCCGCGCCGATGCCGGGGCCGAGCAGCAGCAGGGCGGGGAAGAGGTCGCCGAGGTAGCTGCCGCCGACCGACACCTGCGTCAGGAACAGGCTGCCGAGGCCGGTGAGCGCCATGGCGACGACCGCGACCGGTCGCACGCCGAGCTTGCCGGCGAGCGCTTGCGCGGCGGTGGTGCCGATCACCGCGGTGACCGGCATGACCAGCGAGGCCAGACCGAACTGGATCGGCGACCAGCCGAGGACCTCCTGGGCGTACTGGGTGAGGATGAACGGCACGCCGAAGCCCGTCGTCCCAAGTGCGAAGAGCACGACGTTGCCGCCGACCAGCGAGCGCGACCGGAACACTCCAAGCGGAGCCAGCGGAGCGGCCGAGCGCGACTCGATCCCGACGAACACCAGTACCAGCACGGCCGCCAGGGCGAGGAGGCCCAGCGTCTGGCCGTCGGCCCAGCCGGCCTGGGGAGCCTCGACGACCGCATAGACCATCGCCACCAGCGCGCCCGTGATGGTCACGGCGCCGGCGACGTCGAACTGCCGCCGCCGAGCCGCCCCGCGGCTCTCGCGCAGCAGCACCGGGCTGAGGGCCGCCACGAGTCCGGCGACCGGCACGTTGAGGAAGAAGATCCACTCCCAGCCGAGGCCGTCGGTGATCGGGCCGCCGACGAGCCACGCCGCGGTCCCGCCGATGGCGCCGGTGGACCCCCAGATGCCGAGTGCCTTGTTGCGCTCGGCGCCCTCCTGGAAGGTCGTCATGACGATCGACAGCGCGGTCGGCGTCATGATCGCCGCCGCCACGCCCTGGACGGCGCGGGCGGTCAGCAGCGCACCGCTGGAGCCGGCCAGGCCGGCGCCGAGCGACGCCAGTGCGAACAGGCCGGTGCCGACGATGAACATCCGGCGGCGCCCGAGGAGGTCGGCCGCGCGGCCGCCCAGCAGCAGCAGGCCGCCGAAGCTGAGCAGGTAGGCGCTCAGGACCCACTGCAGGTCCCCTGCCGAGAAGGACAGATCCGCGTCGATCGAGGGCAGAGCCACGAGCACGATCGCGGAATCGAGGATCACCATGAAGAAGGCGGTGCAGAGCAGCGCCAGCGCCTTCCAGCGCCGGGGATCGGGCGCTGTCGGGGGATGATGTGTGTGCTGCGGGTTGGACATGATCGTCTCCGTGTCGACGTTGCCGCCGGAAATGGCGGCCTCATGAACACGTCGCAGCAGGGAAGGCGTTTTGGACAGGTTTCGCAGATCCATCAGCGCAGCGCCTCCCGGCGCCGCTCGAGCTCCTCGCGCTCGACGGCGTTGGCGGTGAGCGCGATCGCCCGCCCGTATGCGCGCTTGGCGCCCTCGGAGTCGCCCGCGCGGCGCAGCAGGTCGGCGTGCGCGGCGTGCAGTGGCTGATAGCGCTCGATGGCCTGATCGCCGAGCAGGGGCTCGAGCAGCTTCAGGCCGGCGGGCGGGCCGAACGCATGGCCGACGGCGACCGCGCGGTTGAGCTCGATCACCGGCGACTGGTTGAGTGCGCCCAGTGCGCCGTACAGCTCGGCGATCTGCGCCCAGTCGGTCGCTTCGGAATCCGGTGCCTGGATCTGGAGGGCCGTGATCGCGGCCTGCAGCTGGTACTCGCCGGGACGTCGCAGGCGCACCGAGCGCTCGAGCGTCGCGAGACCCAGGCGGATCCGGTCCTGATCCCACAGCGAGCGATCCTGGGCGTCGAGCGCGACGTACCGGCCGTCGGCGTCCACCCGCGCGGCACGGCGCGCGTCGTGCAGCAGCATCAGCGCCAGCAGGCCCCACACCTCGGCGTCGTCGGGCATCAGGCGGGTCAGCAGCTCGCCGAGGCGGATCGCCTCGTCGCAGAGCTCCTCGCGGACGAGCCGATCGCCCTCGGCGGCCGCGTAGCCCTCGTTGAAGATCAGGTAGACGACGCGCAGCACGCCGCGCGTGCGGGCGGGCAGCTCCTCGTCGGCGGGCACCCGGTAGGGGATGTGCGCGTCGGCGATCTTGCGCTTCGCGCGCACGATCCGCTTGCCCATGGTGGGCTCGGCGACGAGGAAGGCGCGGGCGATCTCGCCGGTGGTGAGGCCGCCCAGCGCGCGCAGCGTGAGTGCCACACGCGCCGGCATCTCCAGTGCCGGATGGCAGCAGGTGAAGATGAGGCGCAACCGGTCGTCGACGATCGTGCTCTCGTCGTCGATTGACGGCTCCTCCTGCTGGGCGTCCAGGCGCGTCAGCTCGGCCAGCCGCTCGGCGCGATCGGCCACCGAGCGGTCGCGGCGCAGGCGATCGATCGCCCGGCGTCGGGCGGCGGTCGTGATCCACGCCCCGGGATTGGCCGGGACGCCGTCGCGTCGCCACGCCGTGACGGCGGCCTCGAACGCGTCCTGCACGGCGTCCTCCGCCAGCCCGAAGTCACCGGCCTGGCGGATCAGCGTCGCCAGCACGATCGCTCGCTCGTCGCGAAACGCGCGCCCGATCGCGTCCGAGACCGCGTCGGCGGGTTCCACGCGGCTGCTCACGCCAGGTCGTTCACCGCCTCGTCGGGAACCTCAGCACCCGCCGCGCGCGCCACCCTCAGCCACTCGCCGGGCGGCATGACCGGGCGCACCTCCACCGTCGCCCAGCTGGCCATGGGCAGCCGCGCGGCCTGCTTGATCGCCTCGTCCAGGTCGGCGCACTCGATGAGGTAGTAGCCCGCGAGGAACTCCTTGGTCACCGCGAAGGGGCCGTCGGTGATCTCCGTCTCCCCATCGCGGACGCGGACGGACGTCGCACTCTGAACCGGATGCAGGCGCTGGACGCCGACCAGCAGGCCGGCCTCGCGCAGGCTGCGATGCAGCTCTACGAACATCGGCAGCTTGCGCTCGTGCTCGGCCTGGACGGCCGGGTCGACCTCCTCCTCATACACCAGCAGCATGTACTGCGACATCGGGCCTCCGACAGGTCGTGCTCTTCGCCGACCCTACGCGGCCCTGCCTACCCGGTCGGCCTCGCGCAGTCGCTCGCTGTGCGCTACCCGGACGACTTGTAGAGGAAAATCTCAACAGAGCGTTACACTCCGGTCGATGCGAGTGGTGGTCAGCGGAGCAACCGGGACGATCGGCGCGGCGGTGGTGGATGCGCTGCGGCGGCGCGGCGATGCGGTCGTCGCGCTCTCGCGCAACGCGGAGCGCGGCCGCGCGCGGCTCGGCGAGGGCGTCGACGTGCGGACCTGGGCCGAGCCGACCCGCGTCGTGCCGGACGCCGACGCGCTGGCGGGCGCCGACGCGGTGGTCCACCTCCTCGGCGAACGGATCGATCAGCGCTGGACCGCGCAGGCGAAGAGGGAGATCCGCGACTCGCGGGTGCTGAGCACGCGCCTGCTGGTGCAGACACTGCACGCCATGCCGGAGGACGGTCGTCCGCGGACGCTCGTCTCGCAATCGGCCAGCGGCATCTACGGCGACGCCGGCGACCGGCCGCTTGACGAGTCCGCCCCGCCCGGGGACGACTTCCTCGCCGACGTCGTGGTCGCCTGGGAGTGCGAGGCGCAGGCGGCGGAGCCGCTGCTTCGGGTCGTCCGCGCACGCACGGGCGTCGTCCTCTCGCCGCACGGCGGCGCACTTCTCGGATGCTGCCGTTCTTCAAGGCGGGCGTCGGCGGCCCCGTGGCGGGCGGACGGCAATACGTCCCGTGGGTGCACCTGGATGACGTCGTCGGAGCGCTGCTGCGGTGCCTCGACGACCCCCAGGTCGCAGGTCCGGTGAACGTCGCGGCACCGGACGCGGTGACCAACGCGCAGCTCTCGACGGCGCTTGGCCGGGCGCTCGGCCGACCGGCGCTGCTGCCGGTGCCCGCGCTGGCGATCAAGGCGCTCTACGGCGAGATGGCGCAGGTCGTGCTCGGCGGTCAGCGGCTGGTCCCTGAGCGCCTCCGGGCGCGCGGCTACACGTTCCGCCAACCAGCGCTCGAGCCGGCGCTGCGCGACGCGCTGTCCGGGTGATGAACGTGCACGTGCTCGAGCGCGAGCAGCTCGTGGCGGCACCGCTCGCCGACGTGTTCTCGTTCTTCGCGCAGGCCCGCAACCTCGAGCGGATCACGCCGCCGTGGCTGCGCTTCCGCGTGCTGACGCCCGAGCCGATCCAGATGGCGGCCGGGACCGTGATCCGCTACCGGCTGTCGCTGCGCGGCGTGCCGCTGCGGTGGACGTCGCGGATCGACGAGTGGGAGGAGGGCCGTGGGTTCGTCGACCGCCAGGTCAGTGGGCCGTACCGGACGTGGATCCACCGCCACGAGTTCGTGCCGCTCGCCGACGGCACCGTCGTGCGCGACAGCGTTCGGTACGCGCTGCCGGCCGGGCGGCTCGGGTCCATCGTGCACGCGGCCGTCGTCCGCCGAGATCTGGAGCGGATCTTCGACTACCGCAGCGACGTCGTCCGGGAGGTGCTCGGATGACGGCGCTCGTGTGGTTCACGCGTGACCTGAGGCTCCACGATCATCCGGCGCTGTGCGCCGCGTTCGACGGGCATGAGCTCGTGGTCCCGGTCTTCTGCCTCGATGACCGCCTGCTCGGAGGCCGTCACGCGTCGGGCCCGCGGACCGCCTTCATGCTCGAGTGCCTGCACGACCTCGACGGCGGGCTCGGCGACCGGGGCAGCGGGCTCGTGGTCCTGCACGACGCCCCTGAGCGGGCGCTCGCCGAGCTCGCGGCCCGGACCGGTGCCACCGAGGTCTACTGCAGCGCCGACTCGGGCCCGTATGCCCGGGCGCGGGCCGGCCGTGTGCGCGCGGCGCTCGAGCGCGAGGGTGCGAGGCTGCGCGAGGAGCCGGGCCTGCACGCCGTCGACGACCTCGAGCAGCTGCGCTCGGCCGAGGGCACGCCGTATCGCGTCTTCACGCCGTTCCATCGCAGGTGGCTCGAGGAGCCCCGCCGCCCCATCCTGCCGGCGCCCGACCGGCTGCCGGCGCCGGCCCGCTTGGCACAGGCCCCCTCCCTCGACGCGCTCGGCCTCGAGTCGAGCGTCGCCGACCCGATGCGCGGCGGCGAGCGCGAGGCACGACGGCGGCTCGAGCGCCTGCTCGACGGACCCGTACGCGCCTACGCAGACCGCAACGACGTCCCCGGCGAGGACGGCACGTCGCGGCTCTCGCCGTACCTGCACTTCGGCTGCGTGTCGGCCCGCGAGGTCGAGGAGCGACTGCCGCGCGGCCGCGGTGCCGCTGCCTTCCGACGCCAGCTCGCGTGGCGCGACTTCTACCACCAGCTTCTCCGGCACCACCCCGACAGCGCGCGCCACGAGCTCCAGCCACGCTACCGCGGGATGCGCTGGAGCGACGACCGCGAGCTGTTCGCGGCCTGGTGCGACGGGCGCACCGGCTACCCGCTCGTCGACGCCGGAATGCGCCAGCTGCGCCGCGAAGGCTGGATGCACAACCGCGTCCGGCTCGTGGTGGGCTCGTTCCTGACCAAGGACCTTGGCATCGACTGGCGCTGGGGCGAGCGATGGTTCATGCGCTGGCTGGTGGACGGCGACCAGGCCAACAACAATGGCAACTGGCAATGGATCGCCTCAGTCGGCGCCGACCCGCAGCCCGCCTACCGGCGCATCTACAACCCGGCCCGCCACCAGGAGCGCTTCGATGCCGACGGCGTGTACGTGCGTCGCTACGTGTCCGAGTTGCGCGAGGTCCCGGATGCGTTCCTGGCTGAGCCGTGGCGCATGCCCGCCGACGTGCAGGCGGAGTGCGGATGCGTGATCGGGCGCGACTACCCCGCGCCCGTCGTCGACCACGCCGAGGCGCGCCGGGCCGCGCTCGCCCGCTATGAGGCGCCCGGTGCCAGGTAGGCGAGGCAGCGGTTCATCAGCGCGAACACGTCGGCGAGATCGGGCGGCGGTGGCGTCGGGCGATCGTCGAGGGGCCGGACGAGCTCCGGGTCCACGCGCGCGGCGAGCTCTGCCGCGCGCGCCGCGACATGGCGAACGGCGTCGGGCTCGACGGTCCAGATCGTCTCGAACCCGCGCTCGGCGTCGGGGACCGCCTCGTCGGCGGTTCGCTCCCATGCGGTGAGCGCGACGCTGAAGCGCTCGCCGTCGCAGACCACCGCCCACTCGCGACGTAGCGGCGCGTCGTCGGTGAGCGGCACCTCGGAGACGCCGCGCGCGCGGATGCGCGGGCGCGCGAAGTCGGCGAACGCGATCGCGAGCTCCGCGGTACGGGCCAGCTCGCCCCAGCGCCGTTCCGACGCCCGATAGAACCGCTCCTCCTGGAAGGAGGCGAACAGAAGCGGCCGCTCGGCGCGAGCGCAGATCTCGTCCTCGATGGCGTGCGACAGGGCGATCAGCGCGCGCTTGGACAGCACCTGCGGCGCCAGTTCCGGGCGCACGCGCCGGAGCGTGGCGAACAGCGACGGCTCCGCCTCGACGCTCGCGCCGCGCACCCGTTCGATCGCGGCCTGCAGCGAGAGGCCGCGGGCGCGCTCGGCGAGCACGCGCTCGATGGCGTCACAGTCGCGCGGCGAGTAGCGGCGGTGGCCGCTCGACAGGCGCGCGGGCACCGGGAACCCGTGCCGGGACTCCCACATCCGCAGCGTCGCGGCCGGGACGCCGGTCCGTCTCGCCACCTCGCGGATGGAGAGCGTCGCCGGGTCGTTCACGCGAAGAAGCTTACTTCCACAGTGTGTCGAGGTTTCACCGCGCCGCACGTGCCACAACTGCGAGAGCGGCCTGCTTGCCGGTGAGGTCACCTACGATGCCGAACCGCTCGATCCGCCGCCCAACGGGCGGGTCCTCGTCTGCACCACCCGGCCGAGCTCCGAGCTGACCCTGGATCTCTGATGCGCGGCAGGTCGTAGCGAGGACACCGACGGAGTCATTTGACTCAAGACGCAGCCCGCGGCGCGACGCAGACTGCTCGCACCAGCCAGCGTCCGACGGGAGCGAGCTTCGATGACGACCGAGAGCCAGAGCCCCACCGTGATCCTCGTCCACGGCGCGTTCGCCGATGCGTCGAGCTGGGCAGGCGTGCTAGGGCGGTTGCAGGCCGCCGGGATCGAGGCGGAGGCGATCCCGAACCCGCTCCGCGGGCTGGCGTTCGACGGTGAGTACGTCGCCGGCGTCCTCGGCCAGATCGAGGGCCCGGTCGTGCTCGTCGGTCACTCCTACGGCGGCGCGGTGATGACTCACGCGAGCTCCAAGGCGACGAACGTCCGGGCGCTTGTCTACGTCGCATCGTTCGGCCTCGACGAAGGCGTCAGCGCCAACCGGTCGGTCGCGGACTTCGCGCCGCCGGAGCTCGCAAGCTCGGTCGAGGTTCGGACCTTCCCCAACGGCGACGAGCCAGGGCTCGAAGCCCTGATCCAGCCGGACAAGTTCCACTCGGCGTTCTGTGCGGACGTGCCCGCCGACGAGGCAGCCCTGTTCGGGGCGAGCCAGCGGCCGGTCGCGGTGAGCGCACTGGACGAGCCGCTGGCCGTGGAGCCAGGGTGGAAGACGATCCCGAGCTGGTTCGTGATCGCCGGCGCGGACCACTCGATCAACCCGGACTCCCAGCGCGCTGCGGCCGCGCGGATGGGCGCGACGACGGTCGAGATCGAGGGTGGCTCGCACTCGATCGCGGTTTCCCAAGCCGATCGCGTCACCGCGGTCGTGCTCGACGCCGTTGCCTCGGTCGCGGGCCAGGGCGCAGCCGCGGTGGCGTCTGGAGGCTGAGCACGCTCGGGAACCGTCCATGACATCCGAGAGCGCACGGGGATAGGCATGAGTGACAGTCAAGTGCAGATCGACGACGGATCGGCGTCCGGGGTTGCGACCGCAACTGCCAACGGCGGCTCGGCCCCTGACTGCGTAGGGGAGCCGACCCTGGCGTCTACTTGGGAGGCGGTTGCGGGGATCCCGATCGGGGATGAGCTGCTGGACTGGCCGCCGGACGTGTTCGCGCTGACCGATGTGATCCTGGCGCGCGCCGAGGCGTATCGATTCGTTCTGGCGCCGCCGGACGGGGTGCTGTGGCCGCCGGGCGGCGACGCGAGCTGGAGCGACGCGATCGGGCAGGCTGCGCGGCGATGGAGCGCGTGGGCCGAGGATCGCGACGGCGCGCTTCCTGAGCTCGTGGCCGAGGAGTGGGGGATCTTCCGCGAGCGGGCCGGGATCCCTCTCGAGCAGCTCGCGGACGGGCGGGACTGGCGCGTCTGCGAAGCGCTGGTGACGCTCCATGCGATCGCCGACGAAGCATGCGCGGGCCTGTTCGCCGCGCTCGACCGGTCTGATGGCGACGGGTGCATCTATCGGGCTCGGGGCCGGGAGCTCCTGGCGAGGTCCGGGTCCCTCGCTCGTCTGCGGTCGCCGTTCGTGCGCGTCCTGCCCAAGATCCGTACGCCACCGACCGGACGAGCGTCGTTCTCACGGTACGCATGTGTCTCCCGTTCGGGCTTGAAGACACGCTGGCACAAGCTTCCTGCCCGTCATCGCGGCACGGATCCCCGGGCCGAGCACGCCGAGCTGCTGTTGCTGCCGTGGCCGCTGCGGGTCAAGGAGTCCGACTTCCGGGCCGTCGAAGGCTCTGTTCAGAGGTTGGCCAAGGAGCCGTTCGGCTTCTTCGAGTTCGCGCCGGAGGAGCACCTGGACCTGGATCTCGTCGATCGTATGCTGCTCGCGGCACGAGCCGAGGTCGGGAGCGTTGACGTCGTGCTGCTGCCCGAGAGCGCCATCGAGGAAGGCGAGGTCGACGCGCTGGAATCGCTGCTGGACCGGCACGGAGTGAGCTACCTGCAGGCTGGGTTGCGCAGCCGTCGACCCGGCGGGCTCAGGAGCAACCAGATGCACATTGGCGTGAACCCGAGACTCGAGAAGGGCGGGCCGCTTGCGAGCTCACCCTGTGGACAGTGGTTTCACGTTCGCCAGAACAAGCACCATCGCTGGTCGCTCGACGAACGCCAGGTCTACCAGTACCACCTTGGTGGTGCGCTTCATCCTCACATCCGCTGGTGGGAGGCGATCGACGTCCCTCGCCGATCGGTCCAGGTCGTGGAGGTCGGCGAAGGCATCACGATCGTTTCGTTGGTGTGCGAGGACCTCGCGCAGAACGACGACGTGGCGGACCTCATCCGGTCCATCGGCCCGACGATCGTCTCGACGGCTCTGCTCGACGGCCCGCAGCTCACGTCCCGCTGGTCTGCGCGGTACGCGAGCGTGCTGGCCGACGATCCCGGCTCGGCCGTCATGACCCTGACGTCCTTCGGCATGGCACAGCGCTCCAGGCCGTCCGGCCTGGATTCCTCACCGGTGATCGCGCTGTGGAAGGACCCACACCAAGGGACCCGCGAGATCTCGCTCGAGCCGGGCGCCCAGGGTGTGCTGCTGACGGTCTGCGGGGCTCGCGCGACGAGGCGTACCGCCGACGGCCGCTGGCCCGTCGAGAGCGGGACCCACTACTTCGACGTCGCCGTTCACCAGATCCGGGCCTCGGACGCGCACTCGGAGTCGCCGCCCTCGTTCTCCGGAGGGCCGCCTCCAAGTGTGATCGACGTCGATGACCTCACGATCCTCACCGGCTGGGCCGAGGCGCTGGCGGAAGCGCTCGCCTACATACCGCAGCGTGCTCGGGACCTGCTCGCCGAGGCCCGGCCCGGTGCTCCGTGGCGCCGCGATCTCGGCATCCCGGAACCGTCGCCGCGACTCGGCGATGCGATGGACTCGATCGAGCGAGCGCTCAACCATGCCATGCCCCCCGGCAGCGCACCCTCACTCGACGCGTTGCTGTTCGCGGTCCGCGAGGGTCAGCCCGGCGAGTCCGCACCCGACGCACTTGCGCGTAGCGTGCTGCGCTCAACGCTCGAGCAGCTCTGCACGAGACAGGCCGAGGAATCGGATTTGCCGCAACGAGCTTGAGACCGCGCTCTTCATCGGTTGGGCAGCGCATCGCGCAGCGCGGCTCGCGTGCTGATCCCCAGCTTGGGGAAGATCCGGTACAGGTGGCCGCTCACCGTGCGGTGCGAGAGATAGAGGCGTTCCCCGATCTGCTTGTTGGTCAGACCAGCGGCAGCGAGGCTGGCGATCTCGTGCTCCTGCGGGGTGAGTGGCTCGGCGGAGCCGCTCGTGCTGGCCACAGGAGCGCGGCCGGCCGCGCGCAGCTCCGCGGCCGCGCGACGGGCCCAGGGCGTCGCACCAAGCCGCTGGAACGCGTCGTGCGCGGCCGTGAGCTCCGCGCCGGCGTCCCGCCCCGCTCGCGCGCGTCGCAGTCGTTCGCCGTAGGCCAATCTCACGCGCGCCAGGTCGAACGGCCAGTGATCGACTCCCGGGATCGCCAGCGCGCGCTCGAACTCCGCCAGCGCAGCCTCGTCCTGCCGCTCAGCCAGGCCGGCCGATCCACCGGCGAGCAACGCGAGGCGCGGCGAGATGCGAGCGATCCCGTACCGCTGCATCGCGGCGACATGGGCCGCAGCCTGAGCAGCGCGATCGGTGCGGACCGCGGCCTCGACGAGGTCCATGCAAACCCACAACGCATGCTGCGTGTACGGGGCGAACTCGCCCGGCGGACTGACAGCCGAGGCATGCTGGTACGCCGCTTCGAAGTCGCCGCGGCCGATCGCCGCCAGTCCACGGGCGTGGCTGGCGAAGTCGGCGATCACGTTGGCGCCGCGCGGCTCCGCCCACGCTGTGACGGCGTCGGCGAGCTCGCGAGCGAGGGCGTCCTCGCCGCGCGCCGCGGCGACGAGCGCGCGGTCGTAGTTCAACACGGGCACGTACACGCGCAGGCCCGCGTGTTCGCAGATCTCGAGGCACTCGGCCACCAGCTGCTCGAGCTCGTCCCACTCGCCGGTGAGGAAGTGGTCTAGGCACACGAAGTTCAGGGCGGAGACGACCAGGGTCCACGCGCCCGTCGCCCTGGAGCTGTCCACCATGCGGAGGAGCGGTTGTCGACATCCGCCCAGGCGGTCGATGAACACGGCAGCCAGCGTGACCTTGCGAAGGTGCCAGGAGTCTGACTCCTCGTCGAGGTCGGCGATCGCCTGCTCGAGGCGATCGAGCACTCCTACGGCGTCGCGGACCGGATCGGGCATGGTGCGGCTGGCCAGCAGCAGGTCCTCGGGAACGCTCGGCCGGAGGCGGTCGAGGATCGCGAAGTACGGAGCCCAGAGCTCGGCGCGGCCGGCGAAGCCGCAGACGAGGAGCAGGAGGTAGACGGCGGCTGCGACGTCCTCGTCCGTCGCGTCGAGCTCGTCCCCTTGAGCCGCGATCGCTCGCACCAGCAGCCGGTGGACCGAATCCAGATCGCCATCGCCGTTGAGCAGCACGAACGCGGCGGTCACCTCCGCCTGCGGGGAGGCGCCGGGCCCGGGCTCGGCCTCGAGCGCCTCGGCGACGATCTCCTCGCTGTCGCCCAAGCGCCCCGCCATGTTCACGCCGACGAACGCCGCCTTGGTCTGCCGGCGGCTGCGATCGACGTCGGTCGGGCTCAGCTCCGCCGCACGCGTCAGCGAGGCCACGGCGCCCACCGGATCGCCACGACTCAGCATCTGCAGCGCGGTGGCTTCGAGCATCCCCGCAACCCGTTCATCCGGCTGAACGCTCGCCTCGGCCAGATGCCACGCCTGCCGCGCGGGCTCGTCCGCCCGCGCGCCGGCCAGGGCGCGATGTGCTGCGCGCCGCTCCTGCGCCGTCGAGAGCTCGACAACCGCAGACCGGGTCAGGGGATGGCGAAAGACGAGCCGGTGGGTCTCCGGATCGACGCACACCAGTCCGCTGCGCTCGGCGGGCGCGAGATCTCGCAGCTCGGCGTCTCCGGTGGCCCGCTGCAGCGCTGTCAGGTCGCCCGATCCGTCCAACGCGGCGATCAGCAGGAGACTCCGCGTCGCAGCCGGCAGCTCCTCCACACGCGACGAGAACAGCTCGCTCAGCCGGGCGCTGAGCGGCAGCAGCGCGGGCGACCCCGGCGACGAGAACGGCCGGCGCCCGCTCAGCGCCGCGGGCAGCTCGAGCAGCACGAGCGGGTTGCCGGCCGCCTCGGCGAGCAGCCGCCGGCGCATCTCGGGGCCGAGAATCGGAAACCGCGCTCGCACGAGGCCGTCCGCCGCGTCCCAGTCCAGCGGCTCGATCCGGTACTGAGGAAGGCCGCACGCCGCCGGGGCCCGCAGTGCCGCAAGCAGGCCGACGCGGCTGCCGGACAGCCGCCGAGCCACGAACCCCAGCACGTCCGCGCTCGGGCGATCCATCCAGAACGCGTCGTCGAGCACGATCAGCAACGGCTGCTCGTCCCCGGCGCGCCGGACCAGCTCCAGCGCCGCGCCTGAGACGACCAAGCGGTCCGGGGGCGGCCCCTCGCCGAGCCCCAGCGAGACCGAGAGGGCGTCGCGGTAGCGCGGGCGCAGCTCGTCGATCCCGTGCAGCAGCGGCAGCAGCGCCTGGTGGAGCGCCGAGAAGCTGATGCTCGCCTCGAACTCCGCACCGGCGGCGCGTACGACGTTGATGCCGAGCGAGCTCGCGAGCCGCGCGGCGACGTCCAGCAGCGCGGTCTTGCCGACGCCGGCGTCTCCGACGAGCAGCAACGCCTCGCCGCGGAGCCTGGCGCGCTCGATGAACGATTCGAGGACGGCGATCTCCGCGCCGCGTCCGACCACGTCCACGGGCTCCGCCGCCGGGTTCGGCGTCATTTTCAAGCGCGTCGCTCCGAATAATGGTCGGACACCCGTGTTCGATGAAGGACGGTACACCTCGCCGCCGGATGCGTCAAAATTCATGGAACATCGATGGCCGCTGAAATCTCATCGAGGAAGCGCCGCTACGAGAAGCGGGCCCGCGCGGCCCAGGAAGAGGCGACGCGGCGGCGCATCATCGAGGCCGCGATCGCGCTGCACGGCACGATCGGGCCGGCGCGCACGACGATCTCGGCGATCGCCGAGCGCGCAGGCGTACAGCGGGCCACGGTCTACCGCCACTTCCCCGACGATCGCGCGCTGTTCCTGGGCTGCTCGGGCGCGTATCGGAAGCGCAACCCGCCGCCCGATCCTGCGACCTGGGCGTCGCTCCACGAACCCCCGGCCCGACTCGCGGCGGCGCTCGACGCCCTCTACGCCTGGTATGAACGCGTCGAGCCAATGCTCAGCGCCCTGGTGCGCGACGTCGATGTGGTGCCCATGGTCGGCGAGCTCCACGCCGGGCGCCAGGCCTACCTCGCGGACATCGAGGCCGGCCTCGCAGTCGGCTGGGGCGTGCGCGGCACCGCCGCCAAGCGGCTGCGCGCGACGATCGGACTCGCGCTCGACTTCCTCGCCTGGCGCACGCTCCACGAGCGCGGGCTGAGTCGCACCGACGTGATCGCCGTCATGACGTCCGCCGTCCGCGCGGCGGCACCGATCGCCTGACGGACGACTGCCAAGGTGATGGCCGTGGCTGCGGCAACCGCGCGCCCACGCACGCTAGACGGTCCGCTGGGCGGCGGACCAGTCGTGACGTTCTCGCGCACCGATCTCGCCGTGCGGGGGACCGCTATCCGAGCCTGCTCGACTTCACCGAGGCGATCATCGGGCAGCCGAGGCCGCACCGAGCTGCGCCTCGACGGCGCGATGGACGTTGCCATGGATGCGGTCGGCGCCAAGGCGGTCGATGAAGCCGTCCGTGCGCAGCACGGCGTACACGTTGGGCTTCACGCGCGCGAGGCGCAGCGTCGCGCCATGGCTCTCCACGAGCCGGTGGATCTCGGCGAGCTGCTCAGAGCCCTGGGAGTCGATGAAGTTGACGCCCTCGAGGTCGAGCACGAACGCGTGCGGCGGCTCCGCACCATCGTCGGCGAGTCCACGGACGCGATCCTCGAGCGCCTGCGCCGTCGCGAAGAACAGAGCGCCATCGAGACGCAGTACGACGACGCCGGGGAACGACTCATCCCCGGGATGCTCGTCGAGATCACGGAACACCTGCGTGCCGGGCTCGCGGCCGAGCAGCGGCATCGGAGGAGCCGTGGCGACGTGGATGAGCCACACGAGCGAGAGTGCGACGCCGATCACGACCCCGGCCAGCACCCCCGACGAGAGGACGGCGACGATCGCCGCGATGGCGATCCAGAAGTCGAAGCGCGCGACGCGGTGGAGCCGGCGCAGCTCGCGCAGATCGATCATCCCGAACACGACCGCGTCGATGATGCTCGCCCCCAGCACCGCCTTCGGCAGGTTCGAGAACAGCGGCGCGAGCACCAGCAGCGTGAGGATCACGAGCCCGCCGGTCATCAGCGAAGCGGCGGGCGTTCTCGCCCCGGCCGACTCGTTGAGCGAGCTCGCCGACAGGCTCGTCGAGACCGGCATGCCCTGGAACACGCCTGCGCCGGCGTTGGCCATCCCCTGGGCGACGGACTCCTGGTCGACGTCGATGCGGTAGCGGTGCCGGGTGGCGAACGCGCGCGCGTCGCCGGCGGTCTGCGAGAACCCGATCAGCACCAGGGCGAGGGCCGCCACGACCACGGTCGCGATGTGGTCGGTGACCAACTCGATGTCGGGCAGCTCCGGCGTCGGAAGCCCGCTCGGGACGTCACCAACCAGCGCGACTCCGTGCCCCTCGAGGTCGAGCAGGGCAGCGCCGAGGATCCCGCCGAGGACGAGGACCAGCGCGCCCGGAATTGCCGGCGTCAGGAAGCGCAGCCCGAGGATCACGCCGAGCGCGACCACGCCCACGGCGACCGTCGCCCAGTGCACGTCGCCGAGCGAGCCGATCCACGACGCCAGCTCGCGCCACGAGTTGGTGCCGTCTGCGTCGGTCCCGGTCAGCTTGGGAAGCTCGCCGATGACGACGTCGGCGGCCGCGCCCGCCAGGAACCCCGTGACCACTGCCTTGGAGAGGAAGCGCGAGATCCACCCGAGTCGCAGGAGCGCGAGCAGAAGGAACAGCAGGCCCGTGACGATCGCGATCGCGGCGACGAGCTCCGCGGCCTCCTCGTTCGCCAGGCCTGCGACAGCGACCGCACCGCCCGCGACCGCGGCCAACGACGAGCTGGGTCCGGTTGAGATCTGGCGCGACGTGCAGAACAGCGCGTAGACGATCGCGCCGGCGGCCGCCGCGTACAGCCCGTTCTGCAGCGGCACGCCGGCGATGCCGGCGTAGCCGAGGTCCTTCGGGACGATCAGTGCGGTGACGGCGATTCCCGCGGCGATGTCGCCCCGTAGCCATCGACGGTCGTACGCGGGCAACCACTGGACGATCGGCAGGACGCGGGCCAGGGTCGAACCCCGCTCACCCGTCGCGAGCGTCATGTTCCGGCCCGCCCAGGCGAACCCCCGACGCGCGGATCTGACGTCGACATCGCTTGGCGATCGTCGAGGGCGACGCGCGGCGATGACAGGCGTGCCCGCAGGTGTCCCTAGGTTGGGCGCACCACCACGGCTAACTCTCACCTTCGGCCGCAGGCTCCGCCACCTCCAGCCGTGGCGCCGCCGGCGCGCGGCCGAGCAGCAGCAGCGTGACGACCAGCCCGATGGCGGCCAGCACGAGGCAGGCGAGGAACCCCGACTGGAAGCCCTCGTTCAGCGCGAACAGCCGGTCGCCCTCGCCGGCGCGCAGCACGTCCTCGGTTCGCGACACGGCGACCGTCGACACGATCGCGGTGCCGACCGCCGCGCCGATCTGGAACGTCGTGTTGCTCAGCCCGGACGCGAGCCCTGCCTCGCGCTCGTCGACGCCGGTCAGCGCGGCGATCGAGCACGTGACGAACGCGAAGCCCACGCCCGGGCCGCAGATCAGCAGGCCGATGAAGATGTCGCCGAAGTAGCTGCCGCCGACCGAGACCTGGGCGAGGTACAGCGAGCCGACGGCGAGCAGCGTCATCCCCACGGCGGCGACTGGGCGGAAGCCGACCTTCCCGACCATCGACTGGCCGAGGATCGACCCGACGGTCGCTCCCAGCGGGAAGACGATCGAGCTGACGCCGAACTCGACGGCCGAGTACCCGAGCACCTGCTGGGCGTAGAGCGTGAGGATGAACGGGAAGCCGAAGGCGACCGCCGAGAACAGCAGCATCGCGGCGTTGGCGCCGACGAGCGTGCGCTTGCGCAGGATGCGCAGGGGAAGCAGCGGCGCCTTCGCACGGCTCTCGACGACCGTGAAGATGGCGAGCAGCGCTGCCGAGGCCGCCAGCAGCCCGATCGTCTGGCCGTCGCCCCAGCCGGCGTCCGGCGCCTCGACCACGGCGTAGACGAGCGCCACCACCGCTGCGGTGACCGTGACCGCGCCAATCGGATCGAGGCTCCGTTGTGAAGCGGGCGCCGTGCTCTCGCTCAGCAGACGCGGCGCGAGCGCCAGCGCGACCGCGCCGATCGGGACGTTGAGCAGGACGATCCACTGCCAGCCGAGGTCGGTCAGCGGGCCGCCGATCAGCCAGCCGGCCGTCCCTCCGACGCCTCCCAGCGATCCCCAGATCCCGAGCGCCTTGTTTCGCTCCGCGCCCTCCTCGAAGGTCGTCGTGACGATCGACAGCGCGGTCGGCGTCATGATCGCCGCACCGATGCCCTGGATCGCGCGGGCGGCGATCAGCACGGCAGGGGACCAGGCCAGCGCGCACAGCAGCGAGGCCGTGGTGAAGAACGCCAGGCCGGCCATGAAGACGCGGCGGCGACCGAGGAGGTCGGCGGCGCGCCCGCCCAGCAGCAGGAGCCCGCCGAACGTCAGCGCGTAGGCGCTGAGCACCCACTGCAGGTCGCCGGCGGAGAAGCCGAGGTCAGTCTCGATCGACGGCAGCGCGACGATGACGATCGCCGTGTCCAGGATGACCATGAAGAACGCCCCGCACAGGAGCGCAAGCGCCTTCCAGCGGCGCGGGTCGGGGGTGGACGGTGACACGAGATCTCTCCTCTCGACACGTTGCTCTTACGGAGCTTGCTTGTTTTACACAACTCCTATGCGAGATGGCAAGTCGACTACAGTCCTGGCATGGCCCCGCGCAGCTACGGCCAGTACTGCGGCGTCGTCCGGTCGCTCGAGCTCGTCGGCGAGCGCTGGGCGCTGCTTGTGGTGCGCGACCTGATCGTGGGGCCCAAGCGCTTCACCGATCTCCGGCAGGGGCTGCCGAAGATCCCCACGAACATCCTGTCGGCCCGGCTCAAGGAGCTCGAGGAGACCGGGGTCGTGCAGCGTCGCGTCCTGCCGCGGCCCGCGTCGGCGGTCGTCTACGAGCTGACCGACTACGGCCGCGAGCTCGAGGACATCGTCGTCCGTCTCGCGCGCTGGGGCGGGAAGGCGCTGGGCGAGCCTGGCCCCGACGACACGATCGCCCGCGGCGCGGTGATCGTCGGCCTGAAGGCCGCTTTCGTCCCGGAGGCGGCGGGCGATCTCGAGGCGTCGTACGAGCTGCACCTGGACGACGTCGTCGTGCACATGCGCGTCGCGGGTGGGGCCGTCGAGTTCGGCGAGGGGCCGCTGGACGACGCCGATCTCGTGATCGAGACGGACCTGAGCCTGCGGCTCCTGCTGTTCGGTCAGATCACCGCCGCCGAGGCGATCAGGACCGGCGCCGTGAAGGTCACCGGCAAGCGGGTGCTGCTGGAGCGCTTCGCCGAGGTGTTCCGGATGCCATCGACCGGGACCGGCTGCGCGGGCCTCGGTGCTCGGCCGCCCGCGTTGAGCACCGAGCGCTGAGGACTGTCACAGGCGGCGCCCTTCTCTCGTCTCAAGGGCAGATGAGACGAGAGGAGCAGTCATGAAGGTCTTCGTAGCCGGCGCCACCGGCGCGCTCGGCAGACAGCTCGTCCCGCAGCTGGTGGCGCGAGGCCACGACGTGGTCGGGATGACCAAGAGCGAATCGAAGCGGGACCTGGTGCGCAGCCTGGGGGCTCGCCCTGTCGTCGTCGACGCACTTGATCCTGACGCGGTCGCCCAGGCGGTGGCGTCCGCCGGGCCCGAGGCGATCGTGCATGAGCTCACGGCGTTGTCCGCGCCGATGAGCATGCGGGACGCACGGCACCCCGACCGCGCAGTCGGGGCGATCATGACCAACCGGCTGCGTACCGAGGCGACCGACCATCTGCTGGCGGCCGGCCGCGCCGTGGGGGCGCGGCGCTTCGTTGCGCAGAGCTTCGGGGCGTTCCGCTTCGCCCGCACGGGCGGGTCGGTGCAGACCGAGGCCGATCCCCTCGATCCCGACTCGCCGGCGCCCCCGCGGTCGGCGGTGGCGGCGATGCTCTACCTGGAGAGGGCGGTGACGACGATCGAGTGGGGCGAGGGTCTCGTGTTGCGCTACGGCGGCTTCTACGGCCCAGGGACCTCGCTGAGCCTGGCTCCGGACGCGCAGATGGCGGCGCCGATCCGCAAGCGCCGGTTCCCGATCGTCGGCGACGGTGGTGGCGTCTGGTCGCTCATCCACATCGAGGACGCCGCGGCGGCGACCGCGGTTGCGGTCGAGCGCGGCGCGCCGGGTGTCTACAACGTCGTCGACGACGACCCCGCGCCCGTGCGGGAGTGGCTGCCGGTGCTGGCGAGCGCGCTGGATGCCAAGCCGCCAAGGCGCGTGCCGCGCTGGCTGGGTCGGCTGTTGGCCGGTGAGACGGCGACGGTCATGATGACCGACGTGCGCGGTGCCTCCAACGAGAAGGCCAAGCGCGAGCTCGGCTGGGAGCCGCGCTATGCGAGCTGGCGGGAGGGCTTCGCCCAGGGACTCGGCTCGACGCGATGACCGAGGAGCAGTTCGCCGAGCTCCGCCCGCCGGCGTTCGCCATCGCCTACCGGATGCTCGGCAGCGTCAGCGAGGCGGAGGACGTGGTGCAGGAGGGGTTCCTGCGCCTGCACCGGGCGCGCGCGGGCGGCGAGCGGATCGAGTCGCCGCGCGCCTACCTGTCGACGGTGGTCTCGCGGCTCTCGCTCGACCAGCTCCGCTCGGCGCAGGCGCGGCGCGAGACCTACGTGGGCGAGTGGCTGCCCGAGCCGCTCGTGGCGGGCGCCGACGACGATCCCGCCCGCAAGGTCGAGATGGCGGACTCGCTGTCGCTCGCGTTCCTCGTTCTGCTCGAGAGCCTGTCGCCCGAGCAGCGCGCCGCATTCCTCCTGCGCGAGGTGTTCGACGAGCCCTACGAGCGGATCGCGGAGATCGTCGGCACGAGCGAGCAGAACGCTCGTCAGCTCGTCACACGGGCGCGCCGCCACGTCAAGGAGCGGCGCCCCCGCTTCGAGGCGTCGCGCGAGCAGCGCGAGGAGCTCGCGGCCCGCTTCTTCGCGGCCGCCGAGGAGGGCGACCTTCACGGACTGGAGCAGCTGCTTGCCCACGACGTCGTCCTCCGCGGCGACGGCGGCGGCAAGGCACCCGCCCTCAAGCGCGCAATGCACGGCCGCGCGAGGGTGGCGCGCACGCTCGCTGGGGGGCTGCGCGCCCTCGCCCGCTTCGACCTGACCTTGCGCCGCGAGCAGGTCAACGGCCAGCCGGGTGCGCTGATCGTCGATCGCGAGGGCAGGCTGATCGGCGTGATGATCCTCGACATCGCGGAGGGCCAGATCCAAACCGTGAGCTCGATCGTCAACCCGGACAAGCTGCGGCACCTGGGGCCGCTCGGCGACCTGGGCGCGCTGCGACGCGAGCGCAGCTAGATCTCTCAGATCAGATCACCTCGAGCCCCTCGGCAGTCAGCGCCAGCAGCGTTGCGTCACGGTGCTCGTCGCCCGCGGCGATCGAGACGATGGCGCGGGCGACCCCGGCGGGGTCGAGCTGCACCGGGAACCGCCGGTCCATGTAGGCCTCGACGGACTCGCCGGTCGCGGCGCCGTAGGCGGCGGCCGCGGCCTCCCCGATCGCGGTGCCGGCCAGCAGCTGGCGCGGGGCCAGCGCGACGAACCGGATCCCGAGCTCGCGGGCGTCCGCGGCGCGCTGGAGGTACTGGGCCAGGAACATCTGCGTCCGCTTGGCACCCGCGTAGCCGCCCGACATCGGCGAGCCGTCGAGCCCGGCGCCGCTGGACACAATCACCACAGTCGAGCCTGGGCGGAGCGGCCGGGCGAGCGCGGCGCGGCCGACTTCGAAGGCGATCTTGACGTCGACGTTCCAGGGCGCCGAGAACGACTCCCAGCTCTGCTCCTCGATGGAGGCCATGCGGGGGCGCGCGCCCGCGGCGACGACGACGAGGTCCGGGTCGGCCTCGGCGAGCAGGGAGGCGACCTGCGCGGGATCGGTGGCGTCCCGCTCACGGCCGCTCGCAAGGACGTCCGCTCCGGCGGCGGTGAGGGCGCTGGCGGTGGCGTGGCCGACGCCGCTTCCGGCGCCGATGACAAGGGCTCTCTTGATGCTCATGACGTGTCTCCGTTCGTGGTTCTCAATTGAGATCCGGGAAGTCGTCGGAATCCATCGGGCCGGCGCCGGATCCGGACCTGCCATCGGAGCGATGGAGCTCGGGACCCGCCCGGCCCTCTACGGGCGAGACTTCAACTCGAGCTTTCGGCGGCATGCGTGCGTGCGGCTTGGCGAACGAAGTGGTCGCGCTCGGCGACGTTCGTGGCTCGGCGGGCGGCATCCGCGTACGCCGCGGCGGCGTCAGGGAGGTCGCCGGCGAGCTCGTGCAGGTAGCCGCGGACGGCGTGCCAGCGGTGGTGATCGCCGATCACGTCGCGGAGCCAGTCGGTCTCGCGCAGCCCGGCGGCGGCACCCAGGACGTGGCCGACCGCGACCGCGCGGCCGAGCACCGCGGCGGGATCCTGGCGCACCGGGTCGTCGGTGAGCGCGCCGAGGTCGTCATACCAGGCGAGGATCTGTGGCCAGTCGGTCTCCTCGACGCGTTCCGCGTCGTCGTGGAGGGCAGCGATGGCGGCCTCGACCTGGTAGCGGCCCGGGCGCTCCATGGCCAGCGCCGACTGCAGGACGCGTACCCCCTCGGCGATCTCGCGCCTGTCCCACAGGCTGCGGTCCTGTCGGTCGAGCGTCACGATGCGGCCCTCCGAGTCCAGCCGCGCGGGGAGGCGGGCGTGGTTGAGGAGCATCAGCGCGAGCAGCCCCCGCGCCTCCGGCTCCTCGGTGGCGAGGGTGAGCTGGCGGGCGAGCCGGATCGCCTCGCCCGCCAGGTCCACTCTCCCTCGGTGTCCGGCCGTGTAGACGAGGTAGAGCACCCGCAGGACGACGGCGAGATCGCCGGGCTGGTCCAGGCGGCGGGCGGGCGGACCGGCCAATGCCCGCTTGGCGCGGCTGATCCGCTGCGCCATCGTCGCCTCGGGCACGTAGAAGGCGTCGGCGATCTCGCGGGTGCTGAGGCCACCGACCGCCCGCAGGGTCAGCGCCACCTGGGAGGCGGGCGCGAGGTCGGGGTGACAACAGCAGAAGAGCAGGAAGAGCGTGTCGTCGCCCTCCTCGGGAGCCGGCCCGCCCAGGCGCGGCTCGGCGTGCGCCGCATCCTCGCGGCGGCGACGGGCGGCTTCGCTGCGGCGCGCGTCGACGAGCCGTCGCGTCGCGACCGTCGCCAGCCACGCCTGCGGGTCGCGCGGCGGGCGGTCGGGCCACACCCGCAGCGCCGCCATCAGCGCCTCTTGCAGCGCGTCTTCTGCGGCATCGAAGTCCTCGCCCCGCCGCACCAGGCCCGCGAGCACGCGCGGGACGAGAGCGCGCAGCGCGCCCTCGTCCAGCGGTCGGTGCGCGTCGCCCGTCACGCAGGGTCAGCCGGCGCGTCCGACATGACCTCCCGGACGTCGATCCACTCGTACATCGGCTCGCCGCCGGGGCCGGGCTCCGAGGAGACGTATGCCGCGAGCTCGACCGCACGCTCGTAGGACTCGACGTCAATCATGTACCAGCCCGCCACGAGATCGCTCGTCTCAGGCAGCGGACCGTCGGTGGTGACCGGCGCGGCGTCCGGGCCGCCGTAGCGCACCCACGTTTGCGCGGGCGTGAGCGCCTGCACGTCGACATACTCGCCGTTCTGCTCGAGCAGCTCGCTGACGTGCTTCATGAAGGCGATGTGCGCCTCCACGTCCTCGGGAGCCCACTGGTCCATCGGGGGCACCCGGTGGTGCGGCTCCGGGCCGCCTCGGTAGTGCTTGAGCAGCAGGTACTTCGGCATCGTGATCTCCTGGTGTCGCGGGCCACGCCTGTCGCGACCCTTCACCTGGTGAGCGGAGCCGGCGAGAGCTTCTCGACATGGAATCGCACGCCGAACGCAGAGCGCGAACTCCCGCGCACGCCGGCCCCGGAAGAAGAAATCCCGCGGGAATGCGGGACTTCGGTCGGCAAGTGGCGAGTTCCCCACTCGATTGTCGGCGATCGGGCGCGTTACACCTGCAAACAGCGCTGTTCTGTGGGCTAGTCGTCCTCGGTCGGGGGCTTCGATGCAGCACACATGCAGCACACGCCAGCTCAGGAAGCCCGGCGTCGGCGCGCGTCGCGTAGGTCGATGAGCGCCGCCCGCTTGGGCGCTGCCCCGAGCACGCGCTCGCGCAAGGCCTCGATCGCAGAGGCGATGCCGACCTGCTCTCGGGCCTTGGCGATCTGCTCGTCGGCGGGCATGCGCTCTTGGCCGGCGAGCGCGTTGACGACGTTGAGGTAGTCGCTCTGCAGCGTTTGGACTGTGTGGCCGGCGCGCTGCGCCAGGCGCGCCCAGTCGAGGTCACGACCCGCGGCACGGGCCTCGACCGAGACCATCGAGCCGCGCAGCGTGTAGGGCGTCGCCGACTCCAACTCCGCCGCCAGGTCAGGAGCCAGGGCGATCGCACGCGCCTTGGCCGACTTCCACGGTCGCGCCGCCCAGTTCCGATGCGTGAACTCGGACACGCTGCCGGTTTCGTCCGGGAAGAGCCAGTTGAAGTCGTTCCTCGTCGTGCGGCCGCGCGGCAGGCCGCCCTCAACCGCCGCACGTACGTCAAGCCAGAGGCGCAGGTCATCCATCACGGCGTCGTACAACGGGACGAACCGCCCGGCGTGCGTCTTGGTGTCGCCCTCGCGATGCTCACCGGCGAAGACGTCGCGCACCCATACGCCTCCTGCCTCGAAGTCGACGTCTGGCACCTTGAAGCCCAGCCCCTCGCTCGGGCGGAAGCCGCCGTAGCCCAGAAGGGAGGTGAGCGTCGCCGATCGCAGCGCCGCTACGTCGTCCACGCGCCCGACTCGGTAGGTCAGGAACGCAAAGCGGATCCACTCGACCTGCACCGGCGCGAGCGGCATGCGGGTCTTCTTCGGCGGCTTGTCGGGCTTGGACGCATCCCGTACCGGGTTGGCGCCCGACGGGATGAGCCCGCGCTCGACGGCCTTGCCGAGGCACGACGAGAGCACGCGCATCGCCTCGGTGATCTGGTGAGCCGTGAAGCCGGCGTTGGAGAGCTCGTCTCGCCACTCCGCCACACGCGGCGTCGTGAGCTCCGCCATCGTGATGCCACCGATGTAGGGGTCGATGAGCCGGTTGACGGCGCGGGCGTATGCGTCCCGCGTGTTCTTGGGCTTGTGCTTGATGTGGAGGTCCCACCACCGGAGCACCCACTCGCGGAGCCTCGTCTCGCGCGCCTTGGAGAACGCGTCGAGGAGGCCGGCCTCGCGCTCGGCCCGCATCTTCGTCTCCCACGCTTCAGCCCGTGCCTTCGTCAAGAAGGTCTTGGACTTCTGCTGGCCGTTGTCGTTGTACCAAGTCGCTCGCCAGCGCTTCTCGCCCTTAGGCGTGCGGTACGCAGAGGCCATGCTGGACTTCTCCTACGGTTCGAGGGGGTAACGGATGCAGCACTGTCATCGGCACCGTGCCTCTGCAGCGAGAGACCTGTGGCCGGTTTGGGCTAGGCCGCGACGAGGCCGGTGTCGGTGCGCTTACGGCCAGTCCCGCGCTGTTTGACGATCGTTGCCTCCGTGTGGGCAGGACGCAGCTCGACGATCTCTGCGCGGTCGTCCGCCGCGGAAGCGGCCTTCGTCGGGCTGACCTTGCGCGCCGCCTTGAAGGCCAGGAAGTCCGCGACCTCGACCCGGTAGGGCTTGCCGCCGTTGGCGCCGAGCGCGATCGCAGGCAGCTCTCCCGACTGGATGTAGCCGGTCACCGTCTTCGGGTTGACGCCGCCGAGCAGCTTGGCTACCTCGGCCAGCGTCAGCATCTCCGTGAGCTCGACCGTCTCGACGACGGCAGCACGGCGGATCTTGGTGGCGCTGGCGGGCATGGCGCGCCGAACGTAGGGTCGGTCGGTCGTTCGGACCGGATGTTTCCCTGGCGCGGTAGACGGCCTCCTGGGGTCGCGTCGAGCGGCGCCCACAGCACCGTGCCCGAGGCCGCGAGCGAACCGCAAGGAGGCTGAGCGCGGCACCGAAGATCAACCCACCACTCCGAGCCCGCGCAGTCGGCGATACGAGATCCGTAGCTCGCGCCTGGCGCGGATGCAAGCTGCGTCCTCGGGTGCGGGTTGGACGACGGCGTTCGCGAGCCACGCCGCGCCGTCCGCGTCCTCGCAGCAGCTCGCGAGTGCGAGGGCGCAGTGCTCGATGACGTGCCACTCGCCTTCGCGGCAGGCCTGCAGCAGTGCGCGGGCTAGGAGCTGGCGCGGCGCGACGTCGGGGTTCACGTCCTGAAGCTAGGGCGCCATCTCCGGCGCGCCGTCAGGTTCGGAGAACGCGGGCTAGGAGCTGGCGCGGCACGACGTCGGGGTACACGTCTGAAGCTAGGGCACTGTCCGGGCTGCGCCACGAAGTTCCGCGAAACGCGCGCGATGCGAACTTCCGGCGAACGGCTCGTTCGGCGCTTACGCTCCGGCTGCGGCAGCGACAGCGAACAGCGGCCGGAGCGTAAGCGCCGCCCGCGCCGCCGCGCCGTCACCGGCTCCGACCTGCTGTTGGATCGCTCGCGAGTCGGCACGCTCGCCACGTTGGATCGCCCGTGGGGCCGAGCGGTGTTGGATCGACATCGTTCCGTTGGACGGCGGCGGTGTCTCCTCGGGCTTCCACCAGAACCGTCGCCGTCGTGGCGACATGTCACGTGTCACGGGCTGTGCCGAAGGGTCCGTTCCTGACGCTTGCACGGAAAGCTATCCCGAGAGGTTGGCCGGGAAGAGAGCGACGAGGTCTTGAGACGTGGAAGCCGGAGAGCGTCGCGCGCGAGCTCCTGCAGGCGGCGCAGCAGCAGACGGGCAGGGCCGAAAGGAACCCTTGCGTGAAACCGGGCACGATCGCGCGGCGGGTCGTACGGTCGCTTCACGATGCCGCGCGACGTGCCGACCATTGCCCCCTATCTCGCCCAGGACAAGGTGTCGGCCTTGGCGCCGTCACCGTGGCGAATGTTCGCCGATCTGCTCACCGCCGCGCCGGACCCCTCGAAGGAGTTCAGCCTCGCGTTCCGTCGTCGCGAGCCCGGTGATCGGCTCGCGCTGCAGGACTACAGCCCGGCAGGGCGATCCGACGCCAAGGCCTTCGCCCACACGACCATGAGCCGGGGTACCCGCGAGCTCGTTCGAGTCGGTGTTGTGCGTCGGCGCCGTCGGCAGACGCGGACCGGCGCCTGCGACGGACCCGGCACGCCGTACCTGTGGAAGTTCGCCGAGCCCGAGACAGCGCGCCGTTCGCGTTCGTCGACTGGGCGGACGTCGTGTGCGCCGCCTTGTGGGGGAGGGTGGCCGACGCCAAGCAGTGCCACTTCCTGGTCCGGCTGTGCGACCTCGCGGATCCCGACGGCATCGTCGTGGCCGATCTCGCCACGCTGGCGTGCCATACCGGTCGCGGGGACCGGGCAGCGCGGGCTCTGCTGCAGGACCAACACCGCCTGACCTATGGCATCGGCGAGGTGTGGGGCGACAAGCACCGTCTGGTCGTCCGGCTCCAGGCTCCGGTCGCTCACCCGGCGCTCGCTGGTCGCAAAGCCGAGGCGCGCGAGCGATTGGAGCGTTCGCTTCATGGCGCGACCCTGCTCGGCTTCCCCGCCGGCTCGAACGACACGATGCCGGATCTCGATCGGTCCTTGTTCGGACTGGTGGAAGCGCTCGTTCGGCGCGAGACCCAGCGTGCAGGCGTCGAGCTGACCAGCGAGCAGCGCCAGGCGTGGGTGGTGGCTCCCGCACGCAAGCTCCAGCACCGCCACGGAGTGGTCATCACCCGAGCGGCGATCGAAGAGGCGCTCGCGGGTCAGTGGGATGCGAACCTTGGCGGCTACCTGTACGTCATCGCGGAGCGCCTCGCGGAGCAAGGTCGCCCGTCGGAGAACGGCACCGCACAGGCTTCTCCAAAGAGGGTCGCGCCTCCCACGCCTGTCGCCGTCCCGGACGAGTGGCACGACGACGAGGACGAGGACTACGAGGTGCCGTGGGACGATCTGATCGCAAAGTGCAGCGAGGAGAGGCCGGCGGTCGAACCAGTGGGTACATCGATCTGCGCCAAGGCCGCGACATGGGGGCTGGTGCTGCACGAGGAAGTCACCGACGCGGGTCGCGAGGCAGCGCTCGTGCTGACGGCGGACAACGTGGATCGGCGGGCGGACGGTGCAATACCGCTCGACCGCAGCGACGACGATGGCGAGGCAGTCGGCATCGGTACGCCGCCGGAACGATCGATGTCCTCGACGGCCGGCATGCGGTGGCCCAGCAGTGCCGCTGAGATTCTGGGCCTCCCGAGGCCCCGCGCGTGCCCGGACGAGGAGCGCGAGGTCGCCCAGCAGATGCTGTTCGGCGACGACGTCTTGCTCGCCGCCGCCGGAGCCGCCTCGCCGCCCGCGACAGGTCGGGAGAGCGGGTCATGACCTCCGATCCTCAGGCGGTCCGGCGTGCGGCGACGTCGCTGCGGCGGGCGTCACGTGCCGCAGCGGCGCTGGATGGCGACGATCTTGCTGCTCGGCTGCTCGCGGCGGCGATCCGCGTCTCCGAGCAGGAGCTCGCGGCGCTGCGCTCGGCGGAGGCACAAGACCTCAACATGCCGGCAAGCCTCGTAATCGACGGTGAAGAGCTCTTCCGGTTCTTCGAGGAGGACCCCGTCGAGTAGCCGGCCCGGTCAGGTTGCGTCGATGGGCAAGAAGTCGTCGCCGCACCAGCTTGCGCACTTGAACCGTACGTCGGCAGCGAAGGTCTGAACCCACGCGTCGAGCCAGCCCACTGACCACTGGATCGCCGAGATGTCGCCGCCGGAGACGTCGTGGACGTCGTAGTCGTAGTCCGAGACCCAGGGGCCCGCGGGCCGCGTGAGGACCTGATAGGCGCCCATGGCGTCGCCGGTGGCGAAGTCGTTGCAGTAGAGCGTGCCCATCGTGCGGCAGGACTTCAGCCCGATGCGGACGTCGGCTGGCTGGGTCAACGTGGTGCGCACTTCAACATGGACATGGGCGCTGGTGCGACTCGTCTTGTAGGCGCTCGTGCGCACGAAGCCGGGGCCGAAGACCTTGGAGTCAGCGACGAGCACGCTCCACGAGCTCCGTATCGCAGAGCACCCAGGGCACGGAGCAGGCCGATCGGAGAATCCCCAGCCTGGGCCCGGGCCGTAGGTGAGATCATCGGGGAGGCAGAACGGGGCGCCGGTCGTCGAGCAGGCCGTAGGAACGATCGGCGCGGACTGAGCCGAGGCGCCAGGTCCGGCGGCGTTCGACCCGCTCTCCCGGCACGTGATCTGGTGGCCGACGTCAGCAGGGGTGAGCCGGTAGGTCTGCTTGGACACCGTCTCAAAGGGCTGCTCGTAGATCGGCACGCCGTCCCGGTAGAACGTCGTCGTCCGTAGAGGATGGGCTGCGCTGTCCATCCCAGTTCCGTAGAGGTGCCCGTTGCACGTCACGTACTCGCTCTGGACCGCATAGCCCATGATCTCCGACCCGGTGCTGCCGGGTGGGGCCATGACCAGGCGGCTGGAGGCCTTGTCGCCGCCAGCCGTCACGTCGCAGCGGATGTACATCCCCAACAGGGACGGGGTGATGTCGAGCGTCGCGGCTTGCCCGTTGGTGAGCTGGCGGTCGCGTGATGCCGGTGGGAACGTGCCGTCGGGCTGCTGGATCTGCGAATCCCGGCCAACCCACTGGTAGACCGACGCCCGGATCACGCGACCACCGCGGACGGGGTCGCAGTGCAACTGGCCCCCGAGCGACGCCTCACCGGTGATGACGGCCTGCACGGGACCGCTCGGGTCAGGCGCCGGCGGCGACTCGTCGGAGGCGTCCGGGGGATCAGGCGGTGTGCCGTTGGTCTCGGCGGCTGCGGCGCAGTGCCTGTGTGAGAGGGGTCGACCGATCGACAGCCGGCCGTGCAGCAACGACAACCGCGTGATGGTGCGTGTCGTGCACCTACCAACCGCTGAGGTGCGCGTGAGCTGCAGCCCGTACGAGGTCGGCTGGAGCCTCACGACGAACGTGCCGCCGGCGCCCGGCGGCGAAGCGGGACTGTGATGGAGCAGCCGCAAGCCGCTTCTCGCCCACCGTCCGACGACCCACTGGCGCGCGACCCGCTCGCCGGCGAGGCGCCACGTCGCTCCGACCAGCGGCCCTCGGTTCGTCGGTGACGCGCATGCGATCTGGCTGACCTGGACGGACTCCGCTCGACGTTTGGTCGCGCGCGCCACGGCACGGCGGACGGCGGCGACCGTGCCGGCGCGACAGTGCCCGCGGTGGGGACTCCACGCCGCGGCCGGGCGCACGTTCTTGATCGCCGGGGGGCGGGCCGGCGAGCGACGTTCTGCTGGCCGGAGCCAGACTCCGTCGCTCGGGCACGCGCCTTCTCGTCGGGGCTCGCAGGTGAAGCGCGGCGATGAACGCATCGCCACACGACGTGTCCAGAACTCGGAACCCACGGCCGAACGCACCCGGATCGTGTAGGACATGTCTGTCTCATTGGAGAAGTCCACGTCGCGGGCGTGCCGCAGCGCAGTGTCGATCGCCGCTAGCTGCCTGAGTCCGGCGCCCCGGTAGGTGCCGTGCTCGGCGTAGTACAGCTCGATGGCCGTCATGGCCTGCCGGCTGACGCGCATCGCGTCATGGTCGGTGGTTACGGCGGCTTGATTCGCGCCTCCACCGAGCGCCGCTACGAGGGCAACTAGGGCCACGAGCACCGTCGATCTCCTCTCATGCTGATCCTCCGCCGTGGCATCCAGTCCGCCGCGGCTTCCCGGGCCGCGAAGCTAGGGCGCGTGAAATGGCCGACCGCCGGCTCATTCCGTCCGTTGCCGGTCTGACGAGCCCCGGTCGCACGATCTTGGCCCGTCGGCTCGCGCGTCTACGATGCCGGGGCGCCAGCGGGCCGTTTCCCGGTCGCTTGCGTCGACCACGGACCGGCACACGGCATGGACTCCACTCAGCTCTCGTTCGCAGGACTTACGCCGGGCACGGTGGTGCTCGGCCTGGACGCCGCCGGCCCGGTGGAGATCCTCGCGGTCCAGATGCACGGGACGTCCGCGGCGACCGTCACCTGGGCGGACGGCGCCGGTCGGCCGGACCGACGCGTCATCTACAGCGACGTGCTGCCATCTCTGAGGATCGTCGAGCCGGGACGCCGCTGGGCATTCAACGCCGAACCCGAGGACTTCCTGCTCGCAAGCGAGGCGCAGCGACTGCGGCTGGCCTACCTGTTCGACCCGATGATCGCGGTGACGAGTTCGTCGGTGCGGCCGCTCCCGCACCAGATTCGGGCCGTCTACGGGGAGATGTTGCCGCGCCAGCCGCTGCGGTTCCTTCTCGCCGACGACCCAGGCGCCGGCAAGACGATCATGGCTGGACTCCTGATTAAGGAGCTCATGCTGCGCGGCGACCTGCAGCGCTGCTTGGTGGTCGCTCCAGGCAGCCTCGTCGAGCAGTGGCAGGACGAGCTCGCCGAGAAGTTCAGCATCGACTTCAACATCCTCACGCGCGACCTCATCGAGGCAAGTCGAACCGGCAACCCGTTCGCCGAGCGCAACCTCTGGATCGCCCGTCTCGACCACCTCTCCCGCAACGAGGACCTCGCCGAACGCGCCTGCCAGATCGACTGGGACCTCGTCATCGCCGACGAGGCCCACAAGATGAGCGCCCGGGTCTACTCCGGCGAGGTCCAGAAGACCAAGCGCTACCAGCTCGGCGAGAAGCTCGGAGCTCAGGCCCGGCACTTCCTGCTCATGACAGCGACGCCGCACAGCGGCAAGGAGGAGGACTTCCAGCTCTTCATGGCCCTGTTGGACGGGGACCGTTTCGTCGGGCGCCCGCGCGACGGCGCGCGGACGGTCGATGTCGAGGACCTGATGCGGCGGATGATCAAGGAGGAGCTGCTCACGTTCGAGGGCACCCGGCTGTTCCCCGAGCGACGCAGCTACACCGTCGAGTACCAGCTCTCTGACCCCGAGGCGCTGCTGTACGAAGAGGTCACCGAGTACGTGCGCGAGGAGATGAACCGCGCCGATCGCCTGGCCGACGGCCAGGGCCGGCGACGCACCGCCGTCGGCTTCGCGCTCACGACGCTGCAGCGCCGACTCGCCTCATCCCCAGAGGCGATCTTCCAGTCGCTCACCCGCCGACTGCGTCGTTTGGAGACCAGGCTCGCGGAGGCCCGCCTGACCGACCGGGTCGAGCGCCTGCGCGATGTCCCCGACAACGACGAGGACTTCGACGACCTCCCGGACCAGGAGCGTGAGGACCTCGAAGACGCCCTCGTCGACGACGTAACCGCGGCGGAAACCGTCGCCGAGCTCGAAGCCGAGATCGCGACCCTCAAGCAGCTCGTCCACCGAGCGACCGCGGTCAAGGCATCACGTACCGACACCAAGTGGACGAAGTTCAGCTCGCTTCTGGACGACAGCGACGAGATGCGCGACGCCTCGGGCAATCGCCGCAAGCTCATCGTCTTCACGGAGCACAAGGACACGCTGAACTACCTCGCCGACCGACTGCGCAACATGCTCGGTCGCGACGAAGCGGTGGTGACCATCCACGGCGGCACCCGCCGCGAGGACCGCAAGAAGGCCCAAGAGCGCTTCACCCAAGACCCCGAGTGCCTGTTCCTCGTCGCGACCGATGCTGCCGGCGAGGGCGTGAACCTGCAGCGAGCGCACCTGATGGTCAACTACGACCTGCCGTGGAACCCGAACCGCATCGAGCAGCGCTTCGGACGGGTGCATCGCATCGGCCAGACCGAGGTCTGCCACATGTGGAACATGGTTGCCGCCGAGACGCGCGAAGGCGACGTCTACCGGCGCCTGCTTGAGAAGCTCGAACAAGAGCGTCAGGCGCTCGGCGGACGCGTCTACGACGTGCTCGGCGAGGTCTTCCGCGACACGAGCCTCAAGGACCTGCTCGTCCGCGCGGTCCGCTATGGCGACGAGCCCGATGTACGCGCTCGCCTCTTCGAGGTCGTCGATGCCTCGGTCGGTGATGGCCTCAAGGACGTCATCGCCCGCCAGGCGCTGCACCACGAGATGATGAGCCTGGCGGACGTGGAGCAGATCCGCCTGCAGATGGAGCGGGCGGAGGCGAACCGCCTCCAGCCGCATTTCATCCGCGCGTTCTTCGAGGAGGCGTTCCGCCGGCTCGGCGGCCGTCTCGTCACCCGCGAGCCCGGGCGCTTCGAGATCCGCAACGTCCCCGTGACGATCCGCGAGCGCGACCGCGACATCGGTGTCGGCGCGCCGGTCGTGAAGTCGTACGCACGTGTGACGTTCGAGCCGGAGCTCGTGCGCGTGCCGGCTGCTCCGCCGGCCACGCTGCTGGCACCTGGCCATGCGCTCTTCGACGCGGTCCTCGACCTCACGCTTGAGCACTACAAGTCCGTGCTGACCAACGGCGCGGTCCTTGCCAACGAGGCCGACCCATCCACCGAGCCGTACGCGCTGGTCTACCTCGAACACGAGATCGAGGACGGGCGGCCCACTCGCACCGGCGCACACACGGTCGTCTCGCGACGCATGCAGTTCATCGCGCTTAAGCCCGACGGTGAGACCCAAGCGCTCAACGGCGCTCCCTTCCTCGATTGCCGGCCAGCGTCCGGCGAGGAGCTGGACCTCGCCGCCGAGGTGCTCGACGCCGACTGGCTGGTCGGCGATCAGGTCGAGCAGACGGTCATCGCGCATGCGATCGACACGACGGTCGCCGCGCACCTCAAGGAGGTGCGCGACCACGTCACCGTGCGCGTGGAAAAGACCGAGCAGCACGTCCGCGAGCGGCTCAACCAGGAGATCCGCTACTGGGACCGTCGCGCGCAAGATCTGCGCGACCAGGAGGCAGCCGGCAAGCAGCCCAAAATGAACGCCGACGCGGCGCAGCGCCGTGCTGACGAGCTCGCGGCACGCCTAGAGCGCCGCACAACCGAGCTTGCGCGTGAGCGCCAGGTAGCGGCGCGTCCTCCGGTCGTGACGGGGGCGTGTCTGGTTCTGCCAGGCGGCTGGCTGCGTACGCACGAGTCGGCCGCGGCTGCGCAGCACGCCCACGAAACTCAGCGCATCGAACGCATCGCGGTCGATGCCGTGCTCTCCGTCGAGGAGCGCCTCGGGCACCAGGCGACGGAGATGCCGCACAACAACCCGGGCTACGACATTGAGTCGCTGAACGGCGAGCACCTCGACTTCATCGAGGTGAAGGGCCGGGTCGCCGCCGCGGACAACTTCCAGATCACCCGCACCGAGATTCTCACCGCCTTGAACAAGCAAGAACGAAGCGTGCTCGCGCTGGTCTCTGTTCAGCCCGACGACTCGACGGAGGTTCGCTACCTGCGGCGGCCGTTTGGGCCGGACGACCAGCCGGCGTTCGGCGTCGCCTCGGTGATCTACGACTGGGCCGCGCTGTGGACGCGTGCGGAGGCGGTGTAATGGCGAAGCGGAAGCTCATCGAAGCGGCGATTCCGCTCGATGCGATCAACGCCGCGTGCAAGGCGGACAAGGACCGCAAGACCGGCACGCTGAGAAACCTGCACAAGTGGTTCGCGCCAATGCCGCTCCCAGCATGGCGCGCGCTGTTGTTCTGCGCACTCGTGGACGATCCTGAGGATGAGCTCGAAAGGGATGAGCTCCTTCGGCTCGTGGAGCGCCTCGTCGCGAGTGGGGGCGAAGTGCCAGGCGGCGCGGTGATTGCCGAGGCGAAGCGATGGATCGCCAAGAGCTGGCCTAACGGCGTGCCCCCGGTGATGGACCCCTTCGCTGGGGGTGGGTCGACCCTCGTCGAAGCCCAGCGGCTCGGGTGCGCGACGATCGGATCGGACGTCAACCCGGTCCCGGTCTTGATCACGAAGGTGCTCACCGAACTATTGCCGCAGGTGGCGCATACGGCGGCGCTGCACGCCGTCAGCGAGCAGCTTCCCGTCGAGGGCGGCCCGTATGAGGGGATTGCCGCCGACGTACTTCACTACGCGGGGGAGGTCCAGGACGCGGCGAGGCATGAACTTCAGCCGCTCTACCGGGACGAGTTGCCGGGTCAGGCGTTCGCATGGATCTGGTGTCGCACCGTCGAGTGCGGCAATCCAGCGTGCCGAAAGGAGGCGCCTCTTCTAAGCACGACGTGGCTGAACAAGCGGCGTAACGAAGAGCGCGCAGTCAACATCCGCTCGGTGAACGGGAAGCCCGCGTTCGAGGTCGTGAACGGCCCGCCGGCTCTCGTGGAAACCGTCAAGCGTCAAGGTGCTGTCTGCATTCACTGCCACCGAGGGATCCCGTTCGCCCATATCCGCGCGGAAGGTGTCGAAGGTCGCCTACGGCAGCGACTCGTCGTACGGATTGCCGCTGATGGGGGTGAGCGGCTCTTCCAGACTGTCTCACCCGACTACGAGGCGCGCGTGCTTGCCATCCCAGAGGCGGATCTAGGTCCCGACGTCCCATTGCAGGGCAAAGCGCGTCAGAACGTCGCCCTCTATGGGCTGGGCGCCGTGGACGATCTCTTCACCTCTCGTCAGCAGCAAGCGATTCGCGCATACGCTCGGCACGCGGGCACAATCCACGCGAGAGTGCTCGCGGACGGCGGTAGCAGGGAGCGTGCCGATGTGATCGCTGCGATCCTCGCATTGTGCGTGGGTAAGCTCGCGCAAGCGAACTCGACGCAAACGCGTTGGAAGATCGACTCACGCTCTGGTCGCGGCAAGGTGGAGGCTGCCTTCGGGGACCACTCGCTTCCCATGACGTGGGACTTCGCCGAGGCGAACCCGATCGAGGACGTCGCTGGCTCGTGGCCTCAGAGTGTGCGCACGGCCCTACGAGCGCTTGAGTTTGTTGCCGATGGCCGCGGCGTCACCCGCCTGGCGGATGCGCGATCTAGCGCTGACCACGCTTCGGCGCCGGTGGTTGTGGCGACCGACCCGCCGTATTTCAATCAGATCGCGTACGCGGACCTCAGCGATTTCTTCTACGTCTGGCTCAAGCTCGTTCTCCGGAAGGTCTTCCCTGACCTGTTCGCCACGATCGCGGTCCCGAAAGACGCGGAGCTCGTGGCGTCACCAAGCCGCCATGGCCAGGACGATGGCGAGGCCCGGCGTTACTTCATCGATGGGTTCACGGACACCTTTCACTCTCTGCAGCGGATTCAGGCTCCCGACGCACCCATCCTCGTCATCTACGCGTTCAAGGAGCAGGCATCGAATGCGCTGGCTGGCGAGATCGCCCCCGGATGGGAGGCGATCCTTGAGGCGCTGATCGGGTCCGGTCTAAAGATCGTCGGAACATGGCCCATTCGTGGTACCGGTTCCACGAGGAAGATCGCGGTCGGCTCTAACGCACTTGCCACCTATGTAGTCCTCGTGTGCCGCCCGCGGGAGGCCACCGCGCCCCGCATTACTCGGTCTGAGCTTGTTCGCCTCCTGAGGACCGAACTCGCATCCGCCGTCGCGAGGCTGCAGCGGGCGAACATCGCCCCCGTTGACCTGGCGCAGGCCGTCATCGGGCCGGGCATGCAGGTGTACAGCCGCCACAGCAGTGTCGTGGAGACTGACGGTTCTCCTGTGGGCGTCGCTGAGGCTCTAGGGCTCATCAACAGGACCCTTGGGGAGATCCTCGATGAGCAAGAAGGGGACCTTGACCCGGACAGCCGGTGGGCTGTGCTTTGGTACGAACAGCATGGGTTTGATCCGGCCACCTTCGGTGAGGCGGACCAGCTCGCCCGCGCCAAGGGGATCGCGGTCGACTCCTTGGTACGCGCAGGCATCGTTGAGAGCGGCGGGAGCAAAGTCTCGCTCGTGCAGCGGGAAGTCCTGCATCCGGAATGGGATCCGGCGGCCGACGCCCGCGCGACGGCATGGGAGGCGGTCCAGTACCTCGTCAGAGCATTGAACGAGGGAGGTGAGCAGGAGGGTGCGCGCCTCTACGCGCGGCTCGGGCCACTTCGAGACCCCGCCCGAGAACTCGCTTACCGCCTCTTCCAGATCGCGGAGAAAGCTGGTCGAACCGACGAAGCCATCGTCTACAACGGCGTGGTGACGAGTTGGCCCGAGATAGCGCGCCTCGCTGACTCCCTGCCGGCTGGACCACTGGGTCAGACCACGACCGAGGCCCTCTTCTAGCCATGGCTAAGACGAATCGACAGCGGGTCGACGAAGCTCTCCTGCTTGTTGCAGAGGGCTTTGGCGCCTTCGCAGAAGATCAGCTTCGGCAGCATTGGGGCGATGACTGGAGGAAGGAGGTCCAGGCGAACGCACGCGGCTCGAAGTTCGAGCAGTTCAAGGACGCCACCGTGAACGACCCGGACTTCGTGCTCTGGCTGGCGACGAACCAGTGGCGCCCGGTCTTCTACAAGCAGCTCTCCGAAAGCGATCGGGCGGCGATCGGGTTTCTACGCGATGTTCGGGTCGACTGGGCTCACAACAAGCGCTCGTTCACCGTCGACGAGACCCATCGCGTCGTCGACATGGCGTACTTGCTGCTCACCGCCTGCGGCGCCACCGAGCAGGCGGCCAAGCTGGACGAGCAGCGCCAGGAGGTGCTGCGCCTCAAGTTCGAGGAGCAGACCAAGCGCGCCGCAGTAAAGGCCGCTGAAGGCCTTGCGGTTGAAGGAGTCGTAGGCGGTCTGCGGCCTTGGCGGGAGGTTGTCGAGCCGCATCAGGACGTTGCGTCGGGGAGCTTCCAGCTCGCCGAGTTTGCGGCAGACCTGCGCGAGGTGCACGCCGGCACAGCGCGACCCGAGTACGGGGATCCGGCCGAGTTCTTCCGTCGGACGTACTTGACGCGCGGACTTCGCACGCTGCTCGTTCAGACGATGCGCCGGATGAACGGTGCGGGCGGGGATCCGGTCGTCGACCTGATGACGACGTTCGGCGGCGGCAAGACGCACAGCCTGCTGGCGGTCTACCACCTCGCCGGCGCACCGGACCTTGCGCAGCTCGCGGGTATGGCGGATCTCGCTGAGGAAATCGGGATCGACGGCATGCCCGCCCGGATCGGCCGCGCGGTCGTTGTCGGCAACGACTTCAGTCCCCGCGGGTCGCTGAAGGACGACGGCACCCAGGTCAACACGCTCTGGGGCGAGCTCGCGTGGCAGCTCGGCGGCCGCGAGGCTCACGAGCTCGTCCGCGGCGATGACGAGTCCCGCACGAACCCTGGAACGGGCGTGCTCGCCGATCTGCTCCGTCGCCACGCGCCGTGCATCGTGCTCATCGACGAGTGGATCGCGTACGCGCGTCAGTTGTGGAATCGGGACGACCTGGCGGGCGGGAGCCTTGACACCCACATGACGTTCGCGCAGTCGCTGACCGAGGCGACCAAGGCGGTCCCGAACGCCCTGTTGGTGGTCTCCATCCCGGCGTCGGACTCAGTCCGCGAAATGGGCGACGAGCACAGCCATGAGATCGGCGGGGTTGGCGGCGTCGAGGCGCTGCGCCGCCTACGTTCGGTCGTCCACCGGACTGACTCCCCGTGGCAGCCGGCGAGCGCCGACGAGAGCTTCGAGATCGTCCGTCGGCGGCTGTTCCAGCGGATCGCGCCGGAGGATCTCGTCCATCGCGACGTGACGTGCCGGCGGTTCGCGGAGCTCTACGCGAAGCACCCCGCGGAGTTCCCGATCGACGCGCGGAGCGACCGCTACGAGCAGCGGCTCAAGGACGCCTATCCGATCCATCCCGAGCTCTTCGACCGTCTCTACCAGGACTGGTCGGCGCTGGAGCGCTTTCAGCGCACCCGTGGCGTGCTGCGCCTCATGGCGACCGTCGTCCACACGCTGTGGACGCGCAATGACCAGAGCCCGCTCATCCTGCCGTCGTCGATTCCGCTTGAGGACACGGACGTCTTCGAGGAGGTCACGAGCCATCTCGACGATAACTGGAAGCCGGTGGTCGATCAGGACGTCGCTGGTCCGAACAGCTTGCCCGACGCGATCGACCGCCAGAACACGACGCTCGGCCGGGTCCAGGCGGCCCAGCGGGTGGCGCGGACGATCTTCTTGGGGTCCGCTCCGACTGCGAACCGCCGGCGCGGCGAGGGCGGCGGTGTCGCCCCCAACCGGGGAATCGAGAACCTCCGCATCACCCTGGGTTCCGCGTTCCCCGGCGATACGCCGGCGGTCTTTGGCGACGCGTTGCGCCGACTGACCGAACGAGCCGCCTTCCTCAACCACGAGGGATCGCGGTACTGGCTCGACACCCAGCAAACGGTCTCCGAGCTCGCTCGGTCCAAGGCGGAGGGCTACGACGAAGCGGAGATCCTCGATGACCTCGCCGGATGGATCCGGAAGGAGAACGACAGGGCCGAGTTCGCGCGCGTCCACCGACTCCCGACGGGCTCGGGCGACGTCGACGACGAGCAAAGCGCCGCGCTAGTCGTGCTGAGCGCGGAGCAGACGCACGCGCGCAACACGCAGTCCCCGGCGGTGGCTGCGGCGCTCGACTTCACGAAGCAGCGTGGCAGCCGTGCCCGGCAGCATCAAAACATGGTCCTCTTCCTGGCCGCCGACGCCAACCGGCTGCCGGACTTGCTCGCCGCGGTGCGGATGCACAAGGCCTGGGCCGACGTGCATTCCAACAAAGAGAGCTACAACCTCGACCAGCACAACATCCGGCTCGCCGAGGCCAACCTCCAGTCCTGCGACGACACGATCCGTGGCCGGATCACGGAGACCTACATCTGGATGTTGGTGCCTCGGCAGGAAGTTCAGGGACCAGTCGAGATCGAGGCGCTCAAGGTGAACGGCCGCGGGACGCTCGCCGAGCGAGCGAGCCGAAAGGCCGCCGACAACGACCTGCTGGTCACCCGCTACGCCGCGTCCAATCTCAGGATGGAGCTCGACCGCGTGCCGCTCTGGCGCGATCAGCCGCATGTCCGCGTCCAGCAGGTATGGGAGGACTTCACTCGGTACCTGTACCTGCCGCGTCTTCGGAGCTTCGACGTCCTCCTGCAGGCGATCCAGGACGGCCCACAGCAGCTCAACGGCGAGCACGACGGGTTCGGGTACGCCGAGGGCTACGACAGTGAGGCGTCGAGGTACCGCGGGCTCGTTCTCCATGACGCGGCGCCTACAGCGTCGCTGTCCGGCCTCCTGGTGCAATACGGCGCGGCGCAAGAGCAGTGGCAAGCCGACCAGCAAGCGGCGAAGGCCGCACGCGAGGCGACCGGTGACGGCTCAGACACCACCGGCGAAGTCCCGTCGGACGAGGATGGGGACCAACGCGTACCCACGGCGAAGAAGCTCACCCGCTTCTCGGCATGGAAGGAGATCGACGCCGTGCGCGCAAGCCGTGACGCGGCGACGATCGCCGACGAGGTGTTGTCGCACTTCACCGATCGAGGCAAGCGCGTCCGTGTCGTCGTGGAGATCGAGGCGGAAGACCCTGAAGGCTTCGACGACAACCTTCGCCGGGTCGTGACCGAGAACGCCAACACGCTGGGCTTCGGGCACCACGAGTTCGGCTAGCGACGCGCGGAACCATCGAGGTCGCTTGGCGTCCGGGTACGTCGCGCCTATCTTCCGGTTCCATGGCCATCGACCAGCTCGTCGAAGGGCCCTCATGGGTCTCGTCGGGGCTAGACGAGTCCTCGGGCCTGTACCCGCTGCGCGTAGAGCCTGCGGTTGGGCGGCTGGTCGAACGACTGCTGCCGGGCGTGATCACCACCACCACGGGGGCTCGGTACTTCGGTCTGCACACGCTCGCGTGGTCGGACGCCCAGGCTCGCAACCTGCAGGACGACGAGTCGGAGGAGTTCGTCCGGCGCTGCGAAGTGGTTGTCGCCGGAGTGTCGCTCCTGCACGGCCAGACTCCCGCCGGCCACGACCGCCGTGTACCCGCCGCCCACGGCGAGGATCGCATCCCCCGGTTCATCCATGGCGGCACGCTCGACGTGACTACGGCAGCCTCGCCGGGCGGCTACAGCAAAGGCGGCTTCGCCGGAACGTACGCCGCCCCCGAGCGGACGATTGGGCTGCTCCGTGGTTCCTGGCCGCCGCGCCGCGGTCCGCGCGCCGATCTCGCGCCGCTCCGCGAGGGGCTCGGCGACGTTCTCGATCTCGCGCGCCGGCCAGCGCTGACGCTCGACGAACTCGCCCAGGCCAGCCATCTGTGCCCATGTGCGGCATCAGGAGCGCCTGATGGTGCGTGGCTGCGCCGGGTGATGTTCGAGCAGGCGGACCCCGACGTGGAGGGAGATCGCAACCGACAGATCACGGCGCTGATGCTGCTCGAAGCGCTGGACGGCGGCCGGCACTCCGACCCGGAACACGCCTTCCGGCTGTCCCACGGCTTCGGTGCGCCGATCGACGGCGCCTCGGCGGAGGCCACTGCGCGACGCGCGTGGCGTGCGGCCATCCTGCGCAACTACTCGGTGAGCGCTTGGCGCCACTTGTGGCGCTGGCTGAGCGAACAACTGTCGGGTGACGCGATGACCGCTCGCGAGCTAGCTGACCGGTTCGCAGACGCCGTGGGCGGTGGTCGGGTCCGCGAGCTCGTCGCCGACCTTCCACCCCGTGTCGATGCCAGCCGCCTTCTTCCGATCGAGGAGGCGCTCCGAACGTCGGACGAGGACACACCGCTGTGCTCGCTACGCCAGCTTGCTCTCGGCGCCCAACGGCTCCAGGACCTCGACGCCGAGACCCGTGACGCCTTCCTCGGCCGAGATCGCGATGACCTTGGGCCGGAGTGGGTTGAGCACCAGCTCTTCGAGCACGCCGACGGCGCGCTGGCGGATCTCGCACGTGACCTGGTCGACACCACGCTGCGGCGGGCGCGCCGCGTCGCCCTGTCCAAGATGCGCTTGAGTTCCGATCTACGGCCGTATGTCCCCACTCGGCTACGAGACCGAGATGGCCTGCTCTCCATGGTCGGCACCGAGGCTGACGCCGAGGTCTCGCTGCGCGGCTGGACCCTCGCGCAGGTGGTCGGCGCACTCGGCGCGATCGACCGGCCGGACGACGCCTACAAGCTGTCCGCGCTCGGCACAGACATGGCGGGCCGCCTGCGAACGACGATCGCGGCGGCGGGATGAGCGCGACGGACGGCACGATCACCACCGCTCGCAGCCCGTTCGCGCTCCTCAGGGATGCGGACGAGGCCGAGGAGGTCTTGCTCCTCACCTACACGGCGAGCCTGGAGTTCTTCGAGCGGTTCGCCCTTGGCGAGGCGCGGGGCCTGCAGGCCGCCACCACCGTCATCTCGGACGCCGCGATGGTGACGGTCGATCCGCTCACCGTCCGGGGCGCGGGAGTGCGGTACATCGAGGCGCGAGCTGTATGTCCCGGCCATGCGGCATTTCATCCTAAGTTGCTCGTGATCGTCGGCCGCTCGGCGTGCTCGATCGCGGTCGGGTCAGGGAATGTGACGCTCGCGGGCTGGCACGGCAACGACGAGCTCTGGACCGTCATCCGTGCGGACGTTGATCGGGGGCCGCGGACCGCACGCGAGGCGTCGGCGTTCCTGCGAGCGCTTGCCTCAGGCCCCATCCAGCTCTCGGCCGAGGCGCCCGAGGTGCTGACGCGCGTGGCAACGCTCGTCGATGGGATGGCGGCCGATGATCCTGGGCCGGCACTGGTGTCGACGCTCGATGGGCCGATGATCCAGCAGCTTCCGCGGGGGCCGGTCGACGAGCTGGTCGTCTACGCGCCCTTCTTCGACTCGCGGCTCGCAGCGCTCGACGCGCTGCAGGAGAGGCTTGCCCCATCGCGCACGACGGTGTTCGTCCAGCCACAGACGAGCGTCGACGGAAACGCCTTGGCCGCATGGCTCGCGCGGCGACAGGCGGAACTCAAGTGGTGCTCCGACGAGCGGTATCGCCACGGCAAGCTGATCGAGTGGTCACGCGAAGGCGTGCGAGAGGCGCTGACCGGAAGTCCCAACCTCTCCGGTGCTGCCCTCCTGCACCGCCTCGGGGCGGATCCCGGCCGGCGCGTGAACTGCGAACTGGCGACGATCACGCGGATCCCAGAATCGCTGGCTCCGCCCGAGGCCGCCCTCCCGCCGATGGCCTCACGGGCTTGGTGCTCTCCGCCGATCCGGCAGAAGCGCCGCGCCCGGGGACCATTCTCCTTGGGGCCACTTTGGTGGATGGGGTCGAGGTTCATCTGCGCCTCGCGACCGACCTCGCAGGCGCAGCACGAGTCCAGACCTACGACGCGGACCGCGACTGGGCGACCGTTCCGGGGCTCACGGAGCTGACGCCCGGTCGCCGCGACTACCGTTTCCCAGCGATCGGTCTGCCGGCTGGCCGTCCGTTGCGGCTGCTCGGATCGAACGGCGCGAGCAACGAGGTCTTCGTCAGCGACCCGGTGCGGGCACGACGCCGCCCGGTGCGTCGCATCGGACCCGACGCGGGAAGTCCTACCGAGCTCGCCTTGTGCGGGAGTGCGGGGCCCGCTACAACGCGCCGGATGCCAGCGACCCTCAACCGATGACCGAAGCGCACCCGGCCGGCACCGCGAGCGTCTTGTGCTCAGCCTCGACGACGAGGGGCTGGAAGATCTGACACTTCGTCTTGTTCTGCCGGATTGGCCGAAGGCTCACCGGACCTACCGCGGCCCTGATGGCGGCGTGGACGTCTTCTCTGACTACGGGCTGCCGCCACAGCGCGCCTGGCAGTGCAAGAACTACGCGGACGGGGCGGTGGACTGGGGTAAGTGCCGCCGCTCGCTGAAGACCGCGATGGGCGAGGACAACCCGCCTCTTCATTACACATTCGTCTTCCCGCGGGCCCTCAAGAAGGCCGATCACGACTACTGTTCGTGGCTTGGGCTTCCGACGAGTTCGGCGACGCATTGCCTGCCCTGGACTACTGGGACGACCTAGCCGACCGCCTGCAGCATCGCCCAGATCTTGTCGACCAACTCGCCGACGGCGCGCTGGGCGGCTACATGCGCCAGGTGATGGCCCAGACGGCCGCGGAGGGAGTGAACCCGTTGGCCACCGCAGCGGATCACGTGGACGACGCGGCGAAGGTGGCCGAGCGTGCGAAGGCGATCGGCAAGGGCGGTCCTTACTTCGCCTACGGACAGGCCGGTCGCGAGGCCAACGCGGCCGATAGCGACTTGCCGCCAGATCGGATGCGCTTCACGATGGACCGCGCCCAAGAGGACGCGCTTCCGCGCTTCACGATCGCCGTTCGCCGCGGGGACGAAGTGCACGAGTTGACCGCGGCTCCGCGGGAAGGCGCCGAGCCGCGGCGCGCAGTCGTTGTCTTCACCGAAGATGAAGAAGGCCAGGCGTTGCGCGAGCGTGCGCGCCGGGAGTTGGCCAAGGGGCGTCCGGTCGCTCTGAGTGACAAGCGGGTGCATCTCGACCCAGGCGGCGTCCCGGACAAGTTTCGAGGCATCGCCGATGAGGCCGGGTTGCTTCGGGGCGGAGAGATCACCCTCGGACTTTCCGAGCCGCTGACCCTCACTGTGACGATGACGACTGCCGGTGCCAGCGTGCGGGAGGAGGTGACGCTGTACCGCATCCCCGAGCTGCCGGGCGATCGCACAGCCTGGGGCGGCTCGGTCGGCGGGACCGTCCTCACCTTCGATCTGCGGCCAGTTCTCGATGAGTCGGGCGAAACGCGAGATGACGTGGCGGTGATCTTCGGTGTGGTCTCAGCCTTCGATGACGAGACGCCGGAGCAGGCGCTGCACGGCCTCGGTTTCGCGAGGGCGTTTGCCTTGGCCGAGTCAACCCACTTCGAGTGCGAGGGGCTGCTCAAACGGGGCGGGTTCGCGATCGGTCGGGCCGGTGAGCCGGATCCCAAGAGCCTTGAGAGCTTGATGGCTACTGGCCTCCTTGCACAAGCTCTGGCAGAGCTCGAACTGCGAGATCCGCGGGGCCGGACGATGCCACCTTCCGTCGGGTGGCGCGACGCAGCGGTGGCCAAGACGATTCTGGAGTTGTTTCGAGTTGGCGAGAGCCGCGAGGACGTGGCGGACGCGGAGTTCGAGGTGCCGGTCCCGCATGAAGCCGAGGTGACCGACGACCCGTCCGAGTGGATGACCTACGTGCGCGCCCTACCGGAGATCGCTGAACGCCCCACATTGAGCGTGGTTGTCTCCGTGGAGGGAGCCACGCCAGTGCGCATCGGCGATGCTCCCGATGGGCAGCGCGTCCTGGTATGTCGCAACGACGGCGGCGCGTCCATCATCATGCGCATCAAAGACTTCGGAGTGTCCGCGTCGCCAGCCTGACCGCCTTGTTCTTACGGGTGCGGGGTCGTATCGCGGGCTGGCCGTCTCGCCCGCTGGCATCTACATCACCTTGATGGTGAAGCTGCAGTAGTTGAGCTCGTCAATGCGTTTGAGAAGCCCTACGCCCCACTCCGCCTCTCCGCCGAGGTCGAGGCACTCGGCTCGCGTGCGCAGCATCCAGCGCCAGTAGAGGTGCGCGTTCGTGCCGCGCTTGCCAAGGTAGACGCCGGCTCCTTCGGCAATCGGGCGGTCCCACAGCGCGAAGAAGCGCGGCGCCAGTACGTGGAGCGCCTTCGCCGCACCAACGGGCCCTAGAACGCGGTCGAAGTCGTCGAACAGCGACTCGACGACAGGCTCATCGTCGTCGCGTAGCGATGCGATGCTCCGCTCGCGGTACGCGGCGAGCGCATCGCCGTGCCGATCGAGAAGATCGTCGATGTCGGCCACGTGCTGAGCATCGAAGGCTGGAGTGTCCTTTCGGATGTAGAAACGCCGGTTCCAGGTCAGCAGCACCACGGCGACGGCTTCCGTCAGCGTGAAGTCGCTCTGGCCGGCGAGCGTGCGCTCCAGTAGGTCACGAGCGACGCGGTAGAAGAGGTCGCGCGGTTCGTGCTGCTCAAACAGCTCTCGCGCTCGGTCGAGTTCGGCGGCGGTCGGCACGGTCAGATGCCAGCACATGAACGTAGTGCCAGCCCTGCAGGTGCCGGTGGGTCGGCCAGCGCCAGCGTGAGGTTGCCTCGCACGGTAGGGAGTCGAGGCCGCCCTAGCTTCCCGGAGTGGCGGACGATGGACTGGACGGCCTGCGGTTGGACATTCTTCTCGCGCTCATCCAGGCGGGTGTCGTTGATGACACGTTCGGCCGGATAATCGATCTCATCGACGTCTACGCGAGCCTTATGCAGGTCCGTGCTCTGGACGAGCGCGACGAGGACATTCCGTTCTGAGCAAGCGCGACTCGACGGCTGGTCGAGCAGCAGCTATGCTGTTCAACTTGAGTTCAACATCGGCCGAGAAGGAGCCCATGCCAGCCCTCGAACTCCCCGAGCCGGACAGGAGTCGCCTGGCGCGGTCGCCGCTGGAGCTCGTCGTCTGCCAGGTGCGGCATGAGCGGCGGCTGGTCGTTGGTGAGGGAGCAACGGCGCTCGCCATTCATGAGGCGCTCGGCGGTGCCGGCGGTCCGTACCCGGCGATCGACGAGGTCGCCGGCGCGGAGTTCAACGTCGTGATGGGCGTCGGCGCGGGGGCGCCCAACGTGCGCGAGACGAAGACGTCGGGCTGGCGGCTCACATCGGCGGACGGTGCCTGGGTGATCACGCTCATGCCCGACAACTTCTCGTTGGAGACGACCGGCTACACGACCTGGGCCGACGACTTCGCTCCCCGTCTCGACGCCTTGATCGACGCGGTCGCCGAACACGTCCGGCCGACGTTCGAGCAGCGCATCGGTCTCCGCTACGTCGACCGCATCACCGAGCTTGGTCTGACGGAGCTCGCCGCCTGGCAGCCCTACCTTCGCCCCGAACTGCTCGGGCTCGTGCTCCATCCGGAGCTCGGCCCAGGGGTCCGCACCTACCAGCAGCAGGTCGTGATCGAACTCGCCGACGGCGTGACGGCCGGCCTGCGGCACGGACCCGTTGTCGAACCGGGCCGGGAGGTCGTCGACTACCAGCTTGACTACGACATCTTCCGCCAGGGCGGTCGCCCGTTCGATCGTGACGCGGTGAGGGACGCCGCTGCGCAGTTCAACGTCTACGCGCTGCAGCTCTTCCAGGCGTCGATCTCGGACGCATTGCTTGAGGAGCTGCGCTAGGCGATGCAGACGCTCACCCACACCGTGCCGACCGGGGCCATCTATGGGCTCCACGCGCCGCAAGAAACGCGCGCGGAAGGACTCCCAGCGATCGACGTGGACAACCTCATCGGTGCGCTTTCACGGGACCCCGTGCGCCATACGGACGTGACGCCCATGCACATGGGCTTGCTCGGCGCGGGAGTCGGGTCCGCCGTCGACTTCCTCGCCTACACGCCCGGCCGTGCCCTGCTTGTCGTGGAGATGAAGGTGTTCGACCCGACGCCGTCGAGCATTGAGCGATCGCGGGGCTGGGCCGCGCCGGTCGATCCCGTGTCCACCGATCCGCCGGCGTACGAGGCGTTCAAGGCGCTCGGTCGTTGGCTCAACGCTGACGATGCCGCGATCGCCGACATGGTCGGCGTCGGCCGGACTACGCCGTACACGTGGAAGCGCGACGGCCGCGAGCCGCGAGCCGCTACGTCCCAGCGGATCTACGAGTACCACGCGACGCTCGACGCGGTGCGTCGCCGGCTTCGGATCGGCGGCCTGCGCCGCTGGTTGCACGAGGGCGTCACCTCTCGCCGTGAGCTGCTTCTGGCGGGTGATCTCGAACGCCTCGAACGGGATGTGCACGCGGTGCTGTTCCGTCGCGCACCGGATCAGCGGGTCGATCTGGCTGCCGCGCCGGAGGACACCGCTTCGGCCGTGGCAGCTCCGGGCGGACGACCGCTTCGGCCGAGTGGTCGGCGCCCGCGGCGGTCGCGCGGGTGATCGACGAGGGTCTCGAACAGCCCTGGCCCGAGCCGGTCCCGCCGGCGGTCGAGCCGTTCCTGCAGGGCCATCTCATCGCGCAGCCGCCCTTGTTCTACGCCGCGGACCTGCGGCACCCGATCTGGCGAACGACGCGGCTGGTCGCCGACGACACGCCCGATGCCGATCGGGGAGAGGACTTCGTCGATCTCACGCCGGAAGACCGTCCGGCCTACGGCATCATCACCACGCAGAGCTGCGACCTCAGCGAGGAACGCCCCGATCCTCGGCAGCCGTGGCTGGCGGTGGCCCCCGTCTACGCAGTGCCGGACGGCTCGCCGCTGCGGGACCGCGAGTACATCTTCGAGCTGGCGCCGCCGGAGCTCGACGGCGAGATCTGGGTCGCCGACCTTCGCATCGAGTTGCCGCTTGAGAAGGGACTGCTCGTCGGTCGCTCCCCGATCGAGGCGTTCCCCGACGAGGACGGCTACACCGCGTTCGCCAACTTCCTCGCCCGTCGGCGCGGCCGGCCCGCGCTCGCCTCCATCTTCCACGAGGTCCTCGGCACCACCACCCGCCGCATCAAGGGTGAACGCAACGCGCACCGGACGCTCGCGCGACGAGCGCGGCAGAACGTCTACAAGTTGATGCTCGCCATCGAGGACGGCACCCGCCTCGAACCGGTGGCGGCGAGGCTCTACGTCGTCACGGACGGCCCGCCGACCGAGGACGCCCGGGCGTGGTTCGATCTGTGGTGGAACCAGGCGCGCACGGTCGCGGAAGCCCATGGACTTCAGCTTCTGCCAACTGGATGGCTGAACGCGACCGCTGTGGACCTCCGCCTCCTCGACGACCTCGTCGAGATGCGTAGCCCGCTCTAGGGTGCGCTCGGAGCGATCCGCAGGGCCGGGCACTCTTCGGCCTTCCTAGTTGCGCTAGCAACCATGCAGCGGGCGTCGTCCTGGACCGAGGCGTCATGCAGCGTACGCGCATTGCCGCAGGCGGATGGAGGCGGAACCAGGCGGACGCTCCCGCAAGCTCGGGAGAGGCGCAATACCTGTGACAGCGCGCATTCTTGCGGCCCGACCCCGGTGCGCGAGCCCGCGCTAAGGAATGGCGAGACCCGGACTCGAACCGGGGACACCACGATTTTCAGTCGTGTGCTCTACCAACTGAGCTATCTCGCCGCGGCCGTCGATCGTAGCGTGCGAGCATCGCGCGCATGCGCCTTGCCGTTCTCGCCGCCGCGGCGACGATCCTTGCCGGGCACTCGGTTCGCGACACCCCGATCAACGCGGTGCGGACCGGGGATGCGCAGGCACCGCGCACCGTCCTCGTCGTCGGCGAGATCCACGGCAACGAGACGGCGGGACGCGCCGTCGTGCGGGTGCTCCGCGGAACCGCTCCACCCCAAGGCGTCCAGGTCTGGACCGTCGCCTCCCTCAACCCGGACGGGGAGCGCGCGGGGACGCGGCAGAACGCTCGCGGCGTCGATCTGAACCGCAACTTCCCGACTCGGTGGCTCCCGAACGGCAGGCCGGGGGACCTCTTCTACCCGGGTCCGCGAGCCGCCAGCGAGCCGGAGACACGTGCCCTCATGCGGCTCGTCAACACGCTGCACCCCGACGTCACGATCCACTACCACCAGGCGATGAACCTCGTGGCGCTGCCCCGACAACGCAAGAGCAGGATGATCGCGCGCGCCTACGCGAGGCGCACGAGCATGCGCCTCGCGCGCCTCCCGAACTACCGCGGCACGGCGTCGGGATGGCAGACCGCGACCCAGCCGAGCGCGACGGCGTTCGTCGTCGAGCTGCCCGCGGGCAGGCTCACGCCGGCTCAGGCGCGCCGCCACGCCCGCGCGGCGCTAGCGACCGTGCAGGCCGGGTAGAGCCGGCGAACTCCCGCACCGTCGCGCGGGTGCCCTCGATGTGGGCGATCATCGCCGCCTCGGCGCGGGCACCGTCGCGGGCGACGATCGCCTCGAGGATCTCATCGTGGTGCGCGTTGGCGGTCGGGTGCAGCGTCCGGAACAGCGAGCCGATCGGCTGGAACATCTCGGCGCGCGCATCCTCGACGGCGGCGGCGAGCATGGCGTTGCGCGCGGCGCCCGCGACGAGCCGGTGGAATTCAGCGTCCATCGCCAGGAACCGCGACGGCGGCGCCACCTCGCTCTCCGCGTAGCCCGCCACCTCGACGTACGCGTCCATGCGATCCATGCACTGGCGCAGCGGGTCGACGTCGGCCTGCGATCGCCGAGCGGCGGCCAGCCGCGCACACGCGCCCTCAACTGCGATCCGGAAGTCGAAGACCTCCTCGATTTGCTCCAGACGCGCCCGCACGGCGCGCCGCGCGACGGCGGGCGCCACGTCCGTCCGCGCGACCACCGGCCCGCCCGACCGGCCGCGACGGATCTCGATCAACCCCTCGGCTTGCAGGACGCGCAGCGCGGCGCGGACCGTCGTGCGCGACACCCCGAGCTGCCCCGCGAGCTCGCGCTCGGCGGGCAGCCGCTCGCCGGGGAGGAACCGCCCCGTGACGATGGCGCGCCTGATCTGGTCCAGCGCCAGCTCGTGGCTCGCCGGTGCGCGAACGCTCTGCAGCCGAGGTGAAGCCGTCGACATCGTGGACAGCCTATCCCTAAAATGGTCTACCCACTGGACCAAACGGGGAGGTCGGGTGCTGCACCTCGAGGACAAGGTCTGCGTCATCACCGGCGCATCGGGGACGATCGGTCGTGAGGCGGTCGGCGTCTTCAGCCGGGAGGGAGCGATCGTCGTCGCCGTCGACGTGCGCGACGACGTCGACGCCGACCTTGCCATCACGGCGGACCTCACCGTCGAGGACGAGGTCCAGGCGGCGTATGCGCGCGCCGCGGAGCGCTTCGGCCGCATCGACGTCCTCTTCAACAACGCCGGCATCGCCCTGCCCGAGGACGCCTCCGTGCTCCACACCGACCTCGCGACGTGGAACCGGATGCTCGAGGGCAACCTCACGACGATCTTCCTCTGCTGCAAGCACGGCATCCCGCATCTGCTCAACGCGGGCGGTGGGTCCGTCATCAACACGGCGTCGCTCGTGGCGAGCATGGGCTCGGCCGCGTCGCAGATCGCCTACACGGCGTCCAAGGGCGGCGTCCTGGCCCTCTCGCGCGAGCTCGGCGTCGAGTTCGCCAAGCGCGGCGTGCGCGTCAACGCGCTGTGTCCCGGGCCGGTCGATACCCCGCTGCTGCGCACGCTGTTCGACCCCGAGCAGACCCAGCGGCGCCTCGTGCACGTCCCCACCGGCCGCTTCGCGCGGGCCGCCGAGATCGCCGAGGCGGCGGCGTTCCTGGCCAGCGACGCGGCGGCGTACGTCAACGCGACGGAGTTCCTGGTCGACGGCGGGATCTCGGCCGCGTACGTGACCGCGGAGGACCCGTAGCGTGCTCGACGTCGCGATCGTCGGCGCCGGCTTCTCCGGCCTGTACATGCTCCACCGCGCCCGCGCGGCGGGCCTGCAGGCGCAGATCATCGAGCGAGGCGGCGATGTCGGCGGCACCTGGTACTGGAACCGCTACCCCGGCGCCCGCTGCGACATCGAGAGCGTCGACTACTGCTTCTCGTTCTCCGAGGAGCTTCTTCGCGACTGGCGCTGGACCGAGCGCTACGCCGCGCAGCCGGAGATCCTGCGCTACCTCCAGCACGTCGCCGACCGCTTCGACCTGCGCCGCGACATCCGGCTGAACACGTCCGTCGCGGCAGCGGCGTGGGACGAGGAGCGCCTCGCCTGGACCCTGACGACGGAGCAAGGCGAGACCGTTCGCGCCCGCTGGTGCGTCCTTGCCGTCGGCAACCTCTCGTCGATCAAGCGGCCGGACGTTCCGGGGCTGGAGGACTTCGCGGGCGACTGGCATCACACGGCCGACTGGCCCGAGGAGGGCGTCAACCTCGCGGGACGGCGGGTCGCGGTGGTCGGCACGGGCTCGACCGGCATCCAGGCGATCACGGAGATCGCCAAGCAGGCAGAGCACCTGTACGTCCTGCAGCGCACCCCGAACTACTCGATGCCCGCGATGAATCGGCCGCTCGCATCCCGAGAGCTCGACGACATCCGGGCCACCTACCGCGACCGTCGAGCGCTCGCGGAGCGCTCCCACGCGGGCGTGCCGTTCCCCGCTCCCACGCGCGCGGCGCTCGACACAGACGAGGCCGAACGGCGCCGCAGGTACGAGGCGGGCTGGCGACGCGGCGGCATCAACGCGCTGTCGTCCGCGTTCACCGACCTCTTCACCGACGAGGACGCCAACCGGACCGCGCAGGACTTCGCGCGCGAGCGCATCCGGGAGATCGTCCACGACGCGCGAACCGCCGAGGCGCTGTGCCCAAGCCACCACATCGGCACGAAGCGCACGTGCGTGGACGCCGGCTACTTCGAGACGTTCAACCGCGAGAACGTCGAGCTCGTCGACCTGCGCCACGAACCCCTCATGCGCATCACGCCACGCGCGATCGCCACCACGCGACGCGAGCTCGAGCTCGACGTGATCGTCTTCGCCATCGGCTTCGACGCCATGACCGGCGCGCTCCTGGAGATCGACGTCCGTGGAGCGGACGGCGTCAGGCTGCGCGACGCCTGGGCGGCCGGCCCGCGGACGTACTTGGGCCTCGCGGCCGCCGGCTTTCCCAACCTCTTCCTGGTCACCGGCCCGGGAAGCCCCAGCGTGCTGAGCAACATGGCCGTCTCGATCGAGCAGCACGTCGACTGGATCGCCGACTGCCTCACGCACCTGCGCGAGCGTGGCGTGCATCGCATCGAGGCGACGCCGCAGGCCGAGCAGGGATGGGTCGAGCACGTCGCCGAGGTGGCTGCGGGGACGCTCTATCCGGCTGCGTCGTCGTGGTACGTCGGTGCGAACATCCCCGGCAAGCCGCGGGTGTTCATGCCCTACGTCGGCGGCGTCGGCACGTACCGGCGCGAGTGCGACGAGGTGGCCGCGCGCGGCTACGAGGGATTCGAGCTGGCCGGGGCGAGGACGGAGGCACGTGCATGAGCGGGGTGAGGGAGGCGAGCGAGGCGCGTGAGGTCGTGGCGGGCCTGCAAGACCAGGGCGTCGACACCGTCATCCTCGCCGGCGAGGACACCCACGGCATCATGCGCGGCAAGCGCGTCCCGCTCGGTCAGCTCGAGCGCCTGCTGCACCACGGGGTTGCGCTCTGCGACGTGCTGTGGGTCATGCACGTCGACGAATCCGACCTCGTCGCCCGTCCCGACGGCCACGAGGGCTACTTCCCGACCGAACGCGACGGCTACCCGGACATCCTCGCCGTGCCCGACGTGGGCACGCTGCGTCTCGTGCCCTGGCAGGAGCGGACGGCGCTCATGCTCTGCGACTGGCACCTCCCCGATGGGCGCCCGGTGCCGATCTCGCCGCGCCATGTGCTCAAGCGAGTGGTGGAGCGGGCGCGCTCGATGGGGTTCGAGCCGCGACTCGCGCTGGAGCTCGAGTTCTACGTACTGCGCGAGCCAGCGGGGGATCTCGTGCCGATCTCCGAGCGGCCGAGCACGTACGGGATCGCGCTGGGCTCGCAGCTGGAGCCGCTCGGCCGGCTCATCCGCGAGAGCATGCTCGCGTACCGCCTGCCGGTGGAGGCGTGCAACCTGGAGACCGGGCCCGGTCAGTTCGAGATCACGTTCCGCTACGGCCCGGCCCTGCACGCCGCGGACGAGGCGTTCCTGTTCAAGTCGGCGGTCAAGGAGCTGGCGGCGCAGCAGGGTCTGGTCGCAACGTTCATGGCCAAGCCGCGCACCGACTGGGCGGGCAGCTCGTGCCACGTGCACATGAGCCTCACCGATGCGGATGGTCGCGGCGTCTTCTTCGACGCGGTTGCGGACGACGGTTTCTCGGCGACGATGCGCGCATTCATCGCGGGGTCGCTCGCCGGGATGCGCGAGCTCACCGCGCTCCACGCGCCGACGACCAACTCCTACCGGCGCTTCACGCCGTACTCGTGGGCGGCGACGACGGCGACGTGGGCCGTCGACAACCGCTCGGTGGGCCTTCGCGCGATCAGCGAGGGCGAGTCGGGCACGCGGGTGGAGCATCGCCAGGCCGGCGGGGACGCGAATCCCTACCTCGTTGCGGCGGCAGCACTGGCCGCCGGGCTGGACGGCATCGAGCGGGGCCTCGAGGCGCCGGGACCGACGGACGCCGACATCTACGCGCTGCCGCCGGGCGCGGTGCCGGCGCTGCCGACGTCGCTGGCCGAGGCGACGGACGCGCTTGCCCGCAGTGAGCTCGCCCGGGACTGGCTCGGCGCGGACTTCGTCGGCCACTACGTGGCGATGAAGCGCGCCGAGATCGCGGCCAGCGCACTCGCCGTCACGGACTGGGAGGTTGCGCGCTACCTACAACCGCTCTGAATGCTTCTCCCGGATAGACGATCGTGGCTAGGCGGCGATGTGGAGGCCACCGGGGGTGCGGCTGACGCCGACGGAGACGGCGACGGCTTCGAGGAGGCTGGCGCCGACGAAGCGACGGGAGCGGCTGTCGAGGTCGAGGATCGCGTAGGCGGCTTGGCGGCGGTTGATGCGGTGCTGGTCGCGGAGTCGGACGATGGCGTCGGCGAGTCGTGCTCGTTGTCGTGGGGTGTCGATCTGCCTGGCGACGGTGGTGAGCGCGTCCCAGCCCCAGTCGGGGTCGTCGTGTTCGATCGATTCGCGGAGGCGCTGAAGGTCGGGGCCGATCAGTTTGGGGAGCGTCATGAGCAGCGAGTAGTCGAGGCTGGGTAGGTCCAAGAGTCCTTCCCAGAGCTGGTCGAGCGTGCTGTCGGAGAGGCCGGCGAGGTCGGGAACCGCTTCGCGGGCGAGCTGGGCGACGTGAGCACGGGCGAGCTGGTCTTCGGAGGGGCCGCGGGTCTGGCCGCAGCAGCGTTTGGTCTTGAGGCCTGAGCCGCATGGGCAGGGCTGGTTGCGACCGGGTCCCGGCACTCGACGCCTCCTATCGATCGGCTGGCGGCAAGCGTCGCATCCGGGCCGGTCAGACCGGCGGTCGTTCCGGACGCGCTGTTGCGGGGGGATCTGCCTTCTCGTGAACGGTTCTCTGAAGCAATGGAGGTGATGCTGACGCTCGTGGGCGAGCAGGTGGAGTGCCTGCCGACGAGGTGCTGCCCTTCGAGGTCCGGAGGTTCCGGAGGCTCTCGCGGAGGCTGGATTGTCAACAGGAACCGAAAAGTGCACCGGTTTCAGGAAGCGAATGGTGCGCCAGGTGTTGGTGGTCGCGATCGATCAGCACGTGCCGGACGAGTCGACGGCGAGAAACCTCGCCCACCGGCTCGGCACGCACGTGGTGGCGGACATCACCAGGACGGGGATCGACAAGGCCCATCGCGACACGCCGTTCACAGCGTGAGCGGCGAGGATCGACTCGACGGTGGTCGGGGCCGACATCCGCGACCCGTCCGACGCGATGCTCGCTTTGCAGGGAGCCAGGGCACTCGCGCGGGAGATGAGGCTCAACGAGCAGGCGGACCCACTGATCACCCGCCACTGCCGGAACGTCGCCGAGCAGATCGACCGACGCGCTCGCGAGCTGACGATCACCGACCGGGCTGGTCTCGATCGCCGACCCGCATGCCCCGCCGATCCGCAAGGGCAAGCTCGGCAATCCGACCAAGTTCGGGGACGTCGCGCAGATCTGCGAGGTGACCAAGAACACCCGTAAAGGTGCCCGCGACCGGCACGAGCATGACTCGGCGGCGCCACCCCGGCGCGCCCGTTTCAGTCTGCGCCGTTTGTCCGGGCGCTAGGAGTTAGTCGGAGAACTCCTTCAAGTACCGCTCGAACGTCCGCAGGTGGTTCTCCTCGTCGCGGAGGATCTCGATCACCATGTCCTGCGTCGCCCAGTCGACGCCGTCGGTCACCTCGATGATGCGGTTGTAGTGCTCGATCGCACCGGCCTCAGCCTCGATGACGCCGCGGATGACCGACACGACGTCGGTCCCGTCCTCGCTGGGCTGCAGGTAGGTCTGCTCGGCCTTGAGGTCGAGCGTGCCGGGAGGCGTGCCGTAGAGGTCCTTGATCCGGTTGGCGAACAGGCGGGCGTGCCCCAGCTCCTCCTGGACGTCCTCGTTGAGCGCCTCGGCGATCTCCTCGGCGCGGATGCCGTCGAGGTTCGCGGCGTTCGCGAGGTAGGAGAGGACCGTCTCGGCCTCCATCCAGTACGCACGAGTGAGGAGCTCGACGATCTCCGCGCGCTTGGCGGCCTGCGCGTCGGACAGGATCCCGACGCCGGGATGAGCTGTGGTCTTCTGAGCCATACCGGCGACTATAGCAAGCGATAAAAGATAACGATGCGTTGAGGCTTACCTAACCCTTGTTACAATGTCGTACATGCAGAACCGTGAGACCGTCCTGGCCGCCGCGCTTCGCGAGCGTGGTCAGCGATCGACGCCGCAGCGCCTGGCCATCGCGCGCGTGCTCACGGATCTCGATCGCCATGTGACCGCCGAGCGCGTCCACGCGGAGGTCAGCGCTCGGATGCCGGGCGTCTCGCTGCCCACGGTCTACGCGACGCTGGACCTGCTCGAGGAGCTCGGTCTCGCACGGCGCGTCGCCACCGAGGGCGGTGCCGTCGTGTACGACCCGCGGATCGACGAGCACCACCACCTCGTGTGCCGCTCGTGCGGGGCGATCGCCGACGTCGACGCGCCTGTCGACACGACAGACGTGCGCGCGGCGGCTCGCGCGACGGGGTTCGCGCCCGATGCGTCCCAGGTCGTCGTGCGCGGGCTGTGCGCGGAGTGCGTCAGCGCCCGCTGACGGGCTCTTCGATCAGCCGCTGCGCCGACCAACTCGCGAAGCGGCCTTCGGACGTGCCCAGCCAGGCGCGGAGATCGCGCTCGAAGCGCGCGAGCGTCCGCGCGCGGAAGCCGGTGGCCGGGAAGTCGGCGAGCTCGGCGACGGGGATGCCGCAGAGCGTGAGCTCCATGCGATCGGACTCCATCCTTAGGGGAGCCTAACAGATGCTCGCTCGGAGGCGCCTGAGAGGTTAGCCGCCCCAGGCCAGGAGCTGGGGGAGCGGATCGATGGGGAAGCCTCCGGGCACGCGCCAGCCGACCTCCCAGATCTCGAAGTGCAGGTGCGGGCCGGTGGCGTCGCCGGTCGCGCCGACGCCGCACAGCCGCTGCCCGGCGGCGACGGGTGCGCCCGCGGCGACCGCGACGGAGCCCTCGAGGCAGTGGGCGAAGAAGTAGTCGCGGCCGTCCACGCCGTCGAGCACCACGTACCACCCGGCGCCCGACGCCTGGAAGCGCACCGCGCTCACCGTCCCCGAGACCGGCGCGACGACCGGCGTGCCCGGCGCGGCGGAGATGTCGTGGCCCTCGTGCGTGTGGCCGACGCGCGCCGCGCCGAAGGCGCCGCCCGACCCGGCCAGGGACGTTACGTGCGATCCCGCGACCGGGAACACGCCGGGCGCGACCGGCGGCGGCGCCACCGGCGCGGGCTGGACGGTGAACGCAAGGCGGCCCGAGGTCTGCGGGCGGCGCAGCAGCGTGCGTCCGTACGTGTCGAGGACGTGGAGCCGCACGAGGTAGCTACCCGCGGGTAGCACCGTTCCCACCGGCCAGAGCGCGGCGATCGTGCGTCCGGTGCGGATCCTGCCGAGGTCGATGCGCGCGGCGACGTCACCGCGCGGCTGGGTGAGCACGACGAGTCGCGCGCGCACGCTGCGGCCCCCGCGCTGGTCGACGCGTAGCGCGATGCCCGGCAACGTCCCCTCGGTGGTCGTGCTCGGCGTCACCGCCAGGACGCGGGCGACGGGGCGCAACGTGGGCGCCGCGGACGCGATCGGGGGAACGACCAGCACGGCGGTGAGGCACAGCAGGACGGCGGTGAGCCAACGGCGACCCATGGCCAGACCGTCGACAGCCGGCGACGAAGTCCCTGCACGCTCCACGGTTTGCACAGGTTCCCCGAGCGGAACCTGCAGGACTGCAAGAGCGCCGTCAGCCCGCGAGCATGCGCCGCATGAGCGCGGCCGAGCCGTGCTTGGACAGCGGCTCGTTGAGGTTCCCGCACTTCGGCGACTGCACGCACGACGGGCAGCCCGACTCGCACGGGCACTCGGTTACCAGCCGGTACGCGTCGCCCACGAGCGTCTCGAACAGGGCGTGTCCCATCCGCGTGATCCCCACCCCGCCCGGGTGCCCGTCGTAGATGAAGATCGTCGGCGCGCCGGTCTGCGGATGCAGGTTCGTGGAGAGCCCGCCGATGTCCCACCGGTCGCACATCGCGATCAACGGCAGGACGGCGATCTGGCTGTGCTCGGCGGCGTGCAGCGCGCCGAGGAGGTCGCGCTCGCTGACGTCGGCGAGCGCGTCGTCGTCCAGCACGTACCAGAGCGCCTGGGTCTCGAACGTCGTCTCGGGGAGGTCGAGCGTCACGAGGTCCACGACCGCGTGGTCGGGGAGGCTCTTGCGCTGATAAGCGACGACGGTCTCGGTCACGCTCACGCGTCCGAAGCGCAGCTGCAGCCCGCATACCTCGCGGGCAGCGAGCTCCCGCTCGATCCACGTCAGCGTCTCGGTCTTCGGCTGCGTGTACCACCGGTCATCGTGCGGGACGACGAGCGCGCGCCGCCCGCCGAGGTCGAGCTCGCGGACGACATAGGAGCGCCCGAGGTGCAGATAGACCGCACCCTGGTGGACGGTTGAGAACGCGCGGGCCGCCTCGACGCTGCCCAACAGCTCTCCGGAGGTCACGTCGATGACGGCGAAGGAGTCGGCGGTCGCGGACCGCAGCGATACGCGCGCGGCGGGGTAGTCCTCGGGATGGCGCAGCAGGTAGACGCCGCGGCGGCGGACGAGCTCGCCATTGGAAACCAGCGCCTGGGCGTGCGCCTCCCACCGCGGGCCGAGCGTCTCTGCGTCTTCCGGGCCGAGCGGCCCCTCGTGCGCCGCGCAGAGCAGATGGGAGAGGTGGATGCCCTCGTTCTCGTAGTCGAGGATCGCGCTCTCCACGGGGCGGTCGAGGAACTCGTCGGGGTGCCGGCAGAAGAACTGGTCCAGCGCGTCCTCGCCCGCGACGTACAGCGCGAGGCCGCGGCCGCGGCGTCCCGCCCGGCCCCACATCTGCCGCAGCGACGCGACCGTTCCCGGGAACGTCGCGACAACCGCCGCGTCCAGCGAGCCGATGTCGATGCCAAGCTCGAGCGCGTCCGTCGTGATCACAGCGTGCAGGTCGCCGCGCACGAGCCGCGCCTCCAGCTCGCGGCGCTGCTGCGGCGTGTAGCCGGCGCGGTAGGGAGCGACGCGCTCGGCGAGCTCCGGGTCGAGCATGTCCCGGACGATCTTCGTGACGAGCTCGACGCCCTTGCGCGACTTGATGAAGCAGATCGAGCGGGCGCCGCCGCGCACGAGCGCGGCGATGATCGACGCGGCCTCCCCGAACGTGGAGGCGCGCTTGCCGAGCGCCTCGTCCTCCAGCGGCGGGTTCCACATCGCGATGTGCCGTGCCGCCCCGGGCGAGCCGTCGCGGTCCACCAGGGCGACGCCGTCGAGGCCGGTCAGCCGCTCGGCGAGCTCGACTGGGTTGGCGATCGTGGCGCTCGCGAGCAGGATCCGCGGCGTCGTCCCGTACGCTGCGGCGATGCGGCGCAGCCGTCGCAGGACGTTGGCGACGTGTGAGCCGAACACGCCGCGATACACGTGCGCCTCGTCGACGACGACCACCGCGAGGTTGGCGAAGACGTCGGCCCATGCCTGGTGGTTGGGGAGGATCCCGACGTGCAGCATGTCGGGGTTGGTGAGGATGAGGTTCGAGCGGCGGCGGATCTGCGTGCGCTCGGCGCGCGCCGTGTCGCCGTCGTAGATCGCCGGGCGCACCTTCTTCCCGAGGCCGAGCGCAGCGATGGCGCGCGCCTGGTCCTGCGCGAGTGCCTTCGTCGGGTAGAGGTAGAGCGCGCGGGCCTTCGCGTCGCGGCACACGACGTCGAGCGTCGGGAGGTTGAAGCACAGCGACTTCCCCGATGCGGTGCCGGTCGTGACGATCATCGGGCCGTCCCAGGCGGCCTCGAGCGCCTCGGCCTGATGGGCGTAGAGCCGCTCCATCCCCGCGGTTGCGAGCGCCGCGCGGAGCTCCGGATGCAGCTCGCCCGGCATGTCGACGAGCGCCGCGTCGCGCGGCGCCTCGTAGGCCTGGCGCACGAGGCGCCCGTCCTCGCGGCCGGCCTCCAGCAGCTCGGCCCACGGCTCGGTCTGCGAGGCGGTAACCATCTACGAAGCCATCGTAGGCTGCCGCCCGTGCGATGCCTCTACCTCGATCTCGACGGCACGCTGCTCGGTCGCGGCGCGTCCTTGATGCATGACGGCGACGGCGTCCCCACGATGCTCGGCGTGCGCGCGATGGAGGCGTGCATCCGGGCCGGCGTGGAGGTCTTCATCATGTCCGGCCGCCGGCGCGCGCAGGTTTCTGAGCCGGCGCGGCTGCTGGGGCAGAGCTCCTACGCGTTCGAGATCGGCGCCGGCCTGGTCATCGACGGCGAGGCGCAGTGGCTGGCCGACGGCATGGTCCCGGACGAGCGCGGGACGATCCACGACCAGGTCGCGGCGTCCGGCGCGCCCGCGCTGCTGCTGCAGCGCTTCCGTGGGCGGCTGGAGGAGCACGAGCCCTGGAACACGGGCCGGGAGGTCACCCACGTGCTGCGGGGCAAGCTCGACGCCGACGCGGCCAACGCGCTGCTCGAGGAGCAGGGCCACGGGCGCCTGCGGCTTGTCGACAACGGCGTGATCGGGGCGAAGGGCAAGACGCTCGAGCCCGGGCTGGAGCCGCTGCGCTGCTATCACCTGCTGCCGCGTGCCGCGTCCAAGGCGGCCGCCGTCGCGACGCACATGCGCGCCCGCGGCTACGCGCCGGAGGACGTCATCGCGGTCGGCGACTCGCGGGAGGATCTCGGCGCGGCGCAGCATGTCGGGACGTTCTGGGTCGTCGCCAACGCGCTCGAGCACGACCCGTCGCTGGCCGACACGGTCCAGGGCATGGCCAACGTGCGCGTCACGGAGGCGGGTTACGGGCCGGGGGTCTATGAGGCGGTGGTGACGGAGCTGGTCGCCGGTCCGTGATCGCTAACTGTCGCTATGCGTCAGTTAGTGAACACGGATGCCGGTCACAGCCCGAGCGCCAGCTTCTCCCCGGCCGCCTCGAGCTCCTCGACGTTCGTCGCCTCGACGATCTCCTGGATGTCGAGCAGCCGCTGGCCGAACGGGTCGAGGCCGTTCTGGCCGACGACCGCGTAGCAGGGCACGCCGCCCTGCCGCGCGCGCGTCGCGACCTCGGCGGCGATCTTCCCGCTGAGCGTCGTCTGGTCCATGCGGCCCTCGCCGGTGATCACGGCGCGGGCCGCGCGCATCCGCTCGTCGAAGTCCAGGGCGTCGAGGACGAACGGCGCGCCCGGCTCGAGCTTCGCGCCGTACTGCGCCCACAGGCCGCCCGACAACCCGCCGGCCGCGCCGGTCATGGGCACGCCGGTCGGATCACGGGGGAAGGACCTCGCCAGCTCGCGCTGGCGCTGCTCGAGCTCGCGGATCTGGTCGGGGCTCGCTCCCTTCTGCGGCGCGAACTCCGCCGGCGCGCGCTCGAAGGGCGTGCGGACGTCGCAGAGGCAGACGATCCTCGCCGAGCCGATGCCGCCGGCCTCCTCGATGGCGTCGATCGCTCCCTTGCCGCCGTCCGTCGTCGCCGACCCGCCGACGCACACCAGCACGACCCGCGCGCCGCCGGCGACCGCCGCGGCGACGAGCTGCCCGGTGCCGTAGCTCGAGGCCGCGATCGGGTCGCGCTCGTCGGGATCCACGAGCGAGAGCCCGGACGCCTCCGCGACCTCCACGACCGCGGTCGCGCCCTCCTCGAGTAGGACGTAGCCGGCCTTCACGGGACGCCCGAGCGGATCCTGCGCCTCGATGCCCGCCGTCTCCCCGCCGAGCTGGGTGAGCAGGACGGTCGAGGTGCCCTCGCCGCCGTCGGCGACCGGGCAGAGGTCGGGCGGGACGAGGCCCGCGCGCTCCAGGCCGCGGCCGATCGCGGCGGCCACCTGCGCCGCGGTGAACGTGCCCTTGAACGAGTCGGGGGCGACCAGCACCTGCCGCGTATCGCCGTCGTGCATGCCCAAGGACTACACGACGCGGGCGAGCGTTGACCGCTGGCAGAGCTTGTTCTACAGTCCGAAGACGAACGTCAGATCGATGTCCTGCATCGGGGGGAGGCGGGCATGTATCGAGCAGGCGATTCGCGTCGCTCATGGCTGCTGGTCGTGGCGCTGGTGTGCGCCGTCGCACTCGGAGCGTGCGGCGACGACGACGGGGGCGCAGGCGGCGGCGGGGACGAGGTCAAGCCGGCGACGCTGAAGGTCGGCGTCATCCCGATCGCCGACGTCGCGCCGCTGTACCTGGGCGTCAAGAAGGGGTTCTTCCAGGAGGAGAAGCTCACCATCGAGCCCGTCCTCGCGGAGGGCGGCGCCGCGATCGTCCCGGCCGTCATCTCCGGGAGCGACCAGATCGGATTCTCCAACGCGACGTCGCTCGTCATCGCATCGTCAAAGAAGCTGCCGGTGAAGATCATCAGCCAGGGCGACATCGGCGGCACCAGCGACGACGACGCTCCCGACGGCGTGATCGTGCGCAAGGACAGCTCGATCCGCGAGCCCAAGGACCTCGAGGGCAAGACGATCTCCGTCAACACGCTCAACAACGTGGGTCCGCTCACCATCAGCAACGCCCTGGAGAAGCGCGGCGTCGACCCCAGGAAGGTCAAGTACACGGAGGTCCCGTTCCCCGACGCGGTTGCCGCCCTCGATGCCAAGCGGGTCGATGCGATCTGGGTCGTCGAGCCGTTCCAGACGGGGGCGCAGAAGGCGGGTCACCGCGTCCTCTTGCATCCCTTCGAGGAGGCGGCGCCGAACTACACCGTGGCGACCTACTTCACGACCCGGGAGTACATCGACCGCAACCCCAAGATCGTGGAGCGTTTCGTGCGCGCCATCAACAAGTCGATGGAGTACGCGGAGTCGCACCCGGACGAGGTCCGCGACATCGTCACCACCTACACGAAGATCCCCGCCGCGCTCGCCAAGGAGATGGTGCTGCCCCACTGGGGGGCGGACCTCCATGAGGACACGATCCAGCTCACCATCAACCTGGCCGCCAAGTACGGGTTCATCGAGGACAAGCCGGCGCTGGACGACCTCATCCACCGGGCGTCCTCCTCGGGCGGGTCGGGTGACGGCGGCTACTAGGACTCGAGCTGGCTGAGCAGGCAGGAGCGCGGATCGCGGTCGTCGCGCCAGCGCAGGACCTTCGTGCCGTGGCGGATGCGCCCGTCGCTCACGTGGTCGAACGTCACCTCGACGACGAGCTCCGGTCGCACCGCGATCCACTCCAGCTCGCGCTCGGAGCTCCAGCGCGAGGGGTCGCCCATGCCGCGCTCGCCGGTCTCGTAGGGCTTGAGCTTCTCGACGAGCGAGCGCTTCTCCGCGGCGCGGAAGCCGCTCGTGTGCCCGACCCCGTGCAGCTTGCCGTCCTCGTCGTAGAGCCCGAGGATGAGCGAGCCGACTGTGCCCTCCGCCTTGCCGGGTCGCCAGCCCAGGACGACGGCGTCGATCGTCCGCAGCCGCTTGACCTTCACCATGCCGGTGCGCTCGCCCGGCCGGTAGGGCGCACTCCGCTCCTTGGCGATGACGCCCTCGGCGCTGCGTAGCCACTCCTCGGCGTCCTCGGCGGTGTGGGCGACCGGCGTCAGGTCGAACGTCGCCTCGTCCAGGCCGGCGACGTACTCCTCCAGGGCCTTGCGGCGCTCGTCGTAGGACAGCTCGAGCAGGACGTCGTCGTCGCGCGCGAGGAGGTCGAAGGCGATGAAGTGGGCCGGCGTCTGCTCCGCGAGCATCGCGACGCGCGAGGCTGCCGGGTGGATCCGCTGGCCGAGTGCGTTGAACAGCTGGCGACCGTCGGGGCCGTGGATGACGATCTCGCCGTCGAGCACGACCCGCCCCTCGGGGAACCGCAGCTCGGGGAAGTAGCGGGTGAGCGGCTTGCCGTTGCGCGACTGCAGGTTCGCCTTGCCGCCTTCGACGAAGGCGATCGCGCGGAAGCCGTCCCACTTCGGCTCGTAGGCCCAGCCCTCGCCGTCGGGCAGCTTGGCCCGGGGCCGGGCGAGCTGGGGAAGGACGGGCGGGGAGAGGGGAAGGGCCACGGCAGAGACCGTATCGTCCGTCGCATGCAGGAGGAGACCGGCAGCATCTTCCCCGTCCCCGACGAGCGTGAGCTTCCCGACCGGATCCAGGGGCTCTTCGCCAAGGCGCGCGAGGCGCTGGGGTTCGTCCCCAACGTCTTTCGCGTCTGGTCCTACCGCCCGGAGCGACTGTCGGCCTGGTTCGGGCATTACCGCCTTCTGCACGAGCCGACGGACGGGCTGCCCGCTGCCGACCGGGAGATGGTCGCGGTGGTCGTGTCGCAGGCCAACGGGTGCCTGTACTGCCTCGTCGCGCACGGTCAGGCGCTGCGCCTCCAGCTTGGCGATCCGATCCTCGGCGACCGGATCACGTTCGACTGGCGTCGCGCAGGGCTCGACGCGCGCAGGACCGCGATCTGCGCGTTCGCGGAGAAGCTGACGCTGCGACCTCGGGAGGTCGAGCCGTCCGACGTGCAGGGACTGATCGACGTCGGGCTCACCCAGGAGGAGGCGTGGGACGTGGCCGAGATCGCCTCGATGTACAACCTCACCAACCGGATGGCGATGGCCACCGGGATGCTGCCGAACCGGGAGTACCACGCCCTCAGCCGCTAAGGGGTCGGACGGTAGGATTCCGTCATGGCAAGTGCGACCGTCGCCGAGGAGGAGTATCTCCAGATCCTCTTCTGGCTCCAAGAGGCCAAGCTCCCCATGACGGGGGCCAACGTGGCTCGCGCGATGCAGCTCTCGGCCCCGACGGTTCACGAGATGGTCGGCCGACTGGAACGTGACGGCTACATCACGCGCGCGAGCGACAAGTCGATCAGCTTCACCGACAGCGGGCTCGAGCACGCAGAGCAGATCGTCCGCCGTCACCGGCTGATCGAGCGGTTCCTCACCGACATCCTCGGCATCCCGTGGGACGAGGTCCACGAGGAGGCCGAGCGTCTCGAGCATGCTATGTCCCCCGTCCTGGAGCAGCGCATGCTCGTCGCGATCGGCGACGCGAGCACGTGCCCCCACGGGCACCCGATCCACGCCGGCGCCCGTATCGACGGCGTACCGCTCTCGGATGTGGAGGAGGGCGCGAAGGTGACGATCCTGCGCTTCGAGAACGAGGCGGAGGAGCTGCTGCACTACTTCAAGACGACCGGGATCGAGCCGGGCCTGGATGGCACGCTGACCTCCAAGAGCGACACAGAGGTCGTCGTGACGGCGGACGGCGTCGGCGCCTGCTCCGTCGATCGGCATCTCGCGGAGACCGTGTCCGTGCTCGCCGATCCCTCGCCGCCCCCGCGCACAGCTCTGCCCGAGCAGCTCGTCATCTCCAAGGACCGCTACGGGCGCTAGCCGGCCGCCTCTTGCAGCGTCACGGTCCGCGTGACGAACCGGTTCGTCGACCGCGTGCCCTGCAGCTCCGCGCGGACGTTGACGGTCACCGAGGACTCGTCGCGCAGCGCCCGGCGCGCCGCCCGCGACAGGCGCAGGACCGCGGCAACCTCGTGGTCGTCGCCGCTGATGCGGCCCGTCGTCCGGGCGAGCACCTGACCCGCGCTGCGCGGCAGGCCGATGCGCCGCGCCGTCCGCTGCGACACCCGGACCTCGAGCCGCAGCCTGCAGGAGCGCCGGCAGCCGACCGTGGTCCGCAGCCCTCGCTCGAGGACGGTCGCCAGGTCGGTGCTCTGCGGCGCCCCGAGCGAGACGCCGAACCCGGCGATGCTGCCGTCCGACAGGCCCAGCTCGAAGCTGCCGCGCGCGCCCTCGTAGCCGTCGACGAGGATCCAGTACGTCCGCCGGCGGACGGCGGTGAACGTGAGCTGGCTCGTCTCGCCGGGCCCGCTGTCGTCGTCGAAGGCGACGCGGTGCAGCGACCCCAGGTCGCCGGTGTAGACGCCGAGGACGGTGTCGAAGCTCGAGTTCGTCGTGTCCAGGGTGACGCGCTGGCGCCGACCGGTGCGGTACCGGTACCAGACCGAGCCGCCGCCGGCATCCGGGATGTCGGGCTCGCCCAGCTCGCGCGTGGCCAGGACGTTCGAGCCGTTCACGCGGCCGGGGCGCAGGCGGATCGCGTCGACGAACGCGTCGTTCTCGGGCAGCGTCTCCGGGTGCGCGACGAGCGTGAACGTGCCTGCCGCCTCCTCCACGCCGGAGATGGAGATCCAGGTCGTCACGCCCGCCTTGACCTCCAGGCTGACCCTGGCGCCCAGCTCGTTGCACGCGTCGTCGACCGAGGGGCCGGCCGTGAGCGCTGTCAGCGCCGTGCCCGTGTAGGTGGCGATGACGTCGTCGAAGTCCGCGTTGCACGCGTCGAGCGTCACCGCGCCGTCCGCCGTGGGGGTGTACGAGTACCAGACCGTCCTCGTGCGTCGCTCGCCCGCGTGCGGCGGCTCGCCGGACTCGGCGGTGGCGTCGACGACCGTCCCGTTGACCGGCACGTCGATGGTCAGGGGCTGCGCCGCGGCGAACGCGTCGTTGGCCGGTGGAGCGGCCTGCGCGGCCGCGGGGAGCGCGGCGGCGACGAGCGCGGCGGCGACGATCGGGAGCAGACGGCGGATGTGCATGACCGGGGGAACGTACCTGCGCGACATTGGTCGCGCAGGTTCCAACCGTCCCCGGGGATGGCGTCAGATGGCCTGCGCCACGCCGGTCGCCGCGCGCGTGGCCTCGGCCAGGCGGCGGACGCCCTCGTCGATCTGCTCCGGGGTCACGCCGCTGTAGGCGAGGCGCAGGCTGTGCTCGCCGCCCTCCAGCAGGAAGTCCGATCCCTTCACGAACGCGACGCCGCGCTCGCCGGCCGCCGTGAAGACCGCGTCGACGTCCACGTCCTCCGGCAGGTCCACCCACATGAAGTAGCCGCCCTCGGTCGGGACGAAGCGGGCGTCGGGCAACTCGCGCCGCAGCGCGTCGGCCAGCCGCTGGGAGCGCTCCTGCAGCGCCGCCTTCACCGTCTCGATGGAGCTCTGGATCCGGCCGCTGCGCACGAACTGGTTCACGATCGCCTGCGCTACCATGTTCGGCGAGATGTAGGTGTTCGTCGCAAGCCGGACGATCCTCGCGATGAGCTCCGCCGGCCCGACCAGGTACCCGACGCGGATGCCCGGGCACACGGTCTTGGAGAACGACGACGCGTACACGACGTGCTCGGTGTCGTCGAGGGACAGCATCGTCGGCAGCGTCGCGCCGGCGAAGCGCAGCTCGACGTAGGGGTCGTCCTCGAAGACGATGAAGTCGTACTCGCGCGCGAGCTCGAGCAGGCGGTCGCGTTTGTCGCGCGACAGCGTGTAGCCGGCCGGGTTCTGGAAGTTGGGGATGATGTGGGCGAGCTTGGGCCGCAGGCCGCCGTCGAGCAGCCGCGCGAGCCCCTCGACGTCGATGCCGTCGGGCTCGAGGTCGACCGGGACGACCTCCGCCCCGCGCTCGCGGAGCCCGAGGAGCGTGCGGTCGTACGTCGGGCGCTCGACGACGACGGCGTCGCCCGGCTGGACGAGCGCGTCGAACAGGAACGCGTCGGCCTGCATCGACCCGTTCGTGACGATGACCTGCGACGCGTCGACGCCGTGCTTCTCGGCGATCCACGCGCGCAGCGGCACGTAGCCGATCGCGGTGCCGTAGGCGGTCGCCCCGGCGGGGTCGCTCTCGAAGGCCGCGGCGGCGGCCCCGCGCAGGCCCTCGAGGTCGATGATGTCGGCGGACGGCGCGCCGCGCGAGAACGAGATGAGGTCTCCGGCGGACATGGGATAGAAGCTAGCCGCCGAGGATCTCCACGGCGAGGCGCGCGACCTGGGTCGGCGTGCGGCCGACCTTCACCCCCTTCGCCTCGAGCGCCTCCGCTTTCGCCTCCGCGGTGCCCTGCGACCCGGAGATGATCGCGCCGGCATGCCCCATCGTCTTGCCAGGAGGCGCCGAGAACCCGGCGATGTAGGCCACGACGGGCTTTGTCACGTTGGCGTCGATGTACTCGGCCGCGCGCTCCTCGGCGTCGCCGCCGATCTCGCCGGAGAGCACGATCAGCTCGGTCTCGGGATCGTCCTGGAAGAGCTCCAGGACGTCGATGAACGTCGTGCCCGGGATCGGGTCGCCGCCGATGCCGACGATCGACGAGTTGCCGAAGCCGCTCTGGGCCAGCTCGTTGCCGATCTGGTAGGTGAGCGTGCCCGAGCGCGACACGACGCCGACGTTGCCCTCCTTGAAGAACGCGGCCGGGATGATGCCGACGTTCGCCTTGCCGGGGGACAGCACGCCGGGGCAGTTGGGGCCGATGAGGCGCACGCCCGGCGTGCGGGCCAGGTGCGTGGCGACGCGCAGCTCGTCGTGCGCCGGGATGCCCTCGGTGATCGCGATGATCGTCGTGATGCCCGCGTCGGCGGCCTCGAGGATCGAGTCGGCCGCGAAGCGCGGCGGGACGAAGATCATCGCCGTGTTCGCGCCGGTCGCCTCGACGGCGGTCTCGAACGTGTTGAAGACCAGGACGCCCTCGACGTCCTGGCCGCCCTTGCCGGGCGTGACACCGCCGACGACCTGCGTGCCGTAGCGGCGGTTGTTGAGCGCGTGGAACGTGCCCTCGCGACCGGTGATGCCGGAGACGACGAGCTTGGTGTCCTTGTCGACGAGGATGCTCATGCGGCCAGCTCGACCACTCGGGCGGCAGCGGAGTCCATCGTCGCCTCCACGTGCACGTTGGGCAGGTCGGCGTCGGCGAGCAGCTTGCGGCCCTCCACGTCGTTGGTGCCGTCGAGCCGCACGACGAACGGGACGGTCGGCTTGATGCTCTCGAAGGCGGCGATCAGGCCGCGCGCGACCTCGTCGCAGCGCGTGATGCCGCCGAAGATGTTGAACAGGACGGCGGTGACCGACTCGTTGGCGAGGATGACCTCCACCGCGCTCGTGACCTCGTCGGCCTTCGAGCCGCCGCCGGCGTCGAGGAAGTTCGCCGGCTTGCCACCCGCCTGGGAGACGACGTCCAGCGTGGACATCACGAGGCCGGCGCCGTTGCCGAGGATCCCGATGTTGCCGTCGAGCTTCACGTACGTGAGCCCGCGCTCCTTCGCCATCTGCTCCTGCGGATCCTCCGCGCTTGGGTTGCGCAGCGCGGCGTTGTCGGCGTGGCGGAACAGCGAGTTGTCGTCGAGGGTGACTTTCGCGTCCAGCGCACGCACCTGGCGATCCGAGGTGACGATGAGCGGGTTGACCTCGACGAGCATCGCCTCCTCGGCGACGAAGGCGTCGTAGAGCCTGGACAGCAGCTCGCCGACCGGGCGGATGACGTCGGCGTCGACGCCCGCGTCGAACGCCAGCCGGCGCGCGTGGAAGTCCTGGAAGCCGAGCAGCGGATCGACGTGCAGCGTCGCGAGCGCGTCCGGGTCGGTGGCCGCGACCTCCTCGATGTCCATCCCGCCCTTCGTCGAGAGCATCACGAGCGGCTTGCGCGCGCCGCGGTCGAACACGATCGACGCGTAGTACTCGGCGGCGATGTCGCTCGCGGCCTCCACCCACACCTCGTGGACGGTGAAGCCGCGGATGTCCATGCCGAGGATCGCCGTCGCAGCGGCCTCGGCTTCCTGGCGATCCTGGGCGACCTTGATGCCGCCGGCCTTGCCGCGGCCGCCGATCAAGACCTGCGCCTTGACGACGCAGGGATAGCCGATCTCGTCCGCAGCAGCGACCGCCTCGGCGACGGTGGTTGCGGGCGCTCCGGCGGGGACGGGGATGTCATGGCGAGCGAAGAGTTGCTTGCCCTGGTATTCGAGAAGGTCCATAGGCGGCCGGGGACTCTACTTGTCCTACACTGCCGATCGCTCATGGCGCTCCCGAAGACGGTCACCTGGGTCACCTTCGACGTCTACGGCACTCTCATCGACTGGGAGACGGGCATCTACGACGCGTTCAGGGCGGAGGCGTCGCGCGACGGTTTCACCATCGATCGCGACGAGCTCATCCCCATGTTCCACGAGATCTCGCGGGACATCGAGAGCGGCTCCTACGAGCTCTACGCCGAGGTGCTGCGCCGGACGGCGGTGCAGATCGCCAAGCGCCTGGACTGGCCGCTGGAGCCCTCCCGCTCCGGCTTCCTGCCCGACTCGATCCCGCGCTGGAGACCGTTCAAGGAGACCAACGCCCAGCTCCAGAAGGTCGCCGCGAAGCTGCAGACCGGGCTGATCTCCAACATCGACGACAAGCTGCTGGGCCAGACCCGCAGGCACCTGCCAACGGACTTCGACCTCGTGGTGACCGCGCAGCAGGTGCGCTCCTACAAGCCCGACCCGGCGCATTTCAAGGAGTTCCAGCGCCGGATCGAGGGGGACAAGAAGGGCTGGGTCCACATCACGTCCAGCCAGTACCACGACGTCGAGCCGGTCTCCAAGATGAAGGTGCCGGTGATCTGGGTCAATCGCAGCGGCGAGGAGCTCGAGGCGGGGCGCAAGGCGCCCGACTCCGAGGTCTCCAACCTGACGGACGCGGTCAAGCTGCTCGGCGTCTGACGCTCCGCGGAACCGCCCCGCTCCCGGCGGCGTAGAGGGGGCATGCGACCGCTCGTTCTCGTCGTCTCCCTGCTGGCCGGCCTGTCGCTGGCCTCCACTGCGTCCGCCAAGGAGCTCGCGGGCGCGACCGTGTGCGGCGTGGACGCCTGCCGAAGCGCGAGCGCCGACCAGCTCGACCGCATGGTGCCCGAGGGCGACGCCGCGGCGGCGCCCGACGCGGCGGCGCCGTTCCTGCGCGTGTCGCTGAAGTTCCGCGGTGAGGAGGACGAGGTCGTGACGGTCGGATCGGTGCTGGTGCCCTCCGCGCACCTGATGGGTGGCGAAGGCGGCTGGACGTGGCTCGCGCCCGCGGCCCTGGCGCGGCTGGAGGACCTCGCCGCTGGCCTTGAGCCGTGGCCGGCGGCGCAGCTCTCGTCGGCGGTGCAGGAGCTCGGAGGTGCGCCGATCGAGGCGGCGGCTCCCGAGCCCGCGGCTTCGGCCCCGCCCCCCGTCGACCGCTCGTCGCCGACGGGCGTCGTGGTCGGCCTGGGTGCGCTCGTCGTGTTGCTGGGGGTCGCGGCCGTCGTCCGCGATCGCCGTCACGGTGGTGGTGGGGCGCTGGCCGGCTGACGTCCTCACAGCGGGCTACCGTCCCGGCACCGTGCGGGCGATCTCGGTGCATCAGGACGTGCTCGTCGCGACGAGCGAGGTGTGGCAGACGACCTGCACCGCCGTGCGTCGCGGCGACGAGGGCTTCCTCATCGACTCGCCGGTGTATCCCGACGAGCTCGAGCTGCTGCCGACGCTGCTGTCGCAGGCCGGCTTCCCGCTGAGCGGGCTGCTCGCGACGCACGGCGACTGGGACCACCTGCTGGCCCGCCTGTCGTTCCCGGATGCCGCGCTGGGATGCGCGGAGACGACCGCCGCCCGGCTGACCGCCGAGCCGGGCGCCGTGCAGCGCGAGCTGCGCGCCTTCGACGACGAGCACTACGTCGAGCGCCCCCGGCCGCTGTCGCTCGGACAGGTGCAGGCCCTGCCCGTGCCCGGGCATCTGGAGGTGGGGGACGCCGAGATCGAGCTGCACCCGGCCGACGGTCACACGGCGGACGGCATGGCGATGTGGATCCCGTGGGCGCGGGTGCTCGTGTGCGGCGACTACCTCTCGCCCGTCGAGATCCCGATGCTGTCCGAGACGGGCTCGCGCGCCGCCTACCTGGCGACGTTGCGCCGACTGGAGCCGCTGGTCGACCAGGCCTCCCACGTCGTGCCGGGGCACGGCGCCGTCATGGAGGGTGCCCGGGCCGCGGCCGTGCTGCGCGAGGACATCGCGTACCTCGAGGGGCTGCCGGATGCGCCGCTGCCGCTGGCCCGTCGCGGCCCGGCGCAGCAGGCGATCCACGCGACGAACCGCGAGCGGCTGTAGAGCGCCAAGGCGCCATCGAGCGATGTGTTCCGGCGCCCCCGGGGGTCTCTTCTGGGACAACGCTCCGCAGAACCCATGCCGACTCCCCGATCCATCCAACGCACCTACTTACTGCTACTGCTCGGTAACACGCTGGCGGCGTCGCTCATCTGGGGCATCAACACGATCCTCCTGCTCGACGCCGGCCTGTCGAACCTGGAGGCCTTCGCGGCCAACGCGTTCTTCACGGCGGGGATGGTCCTGTTCGAGGTGCCGACGGGGATCGTCGCCGACACCGTCGGTCGCCGGGCGTCCTACCTGCTCGGCACCGTCACGCTGACGATCGCGACGCTCCTCTACGTGCTGCTCTGGCAGCTGGAGGCTCCCTTCGTGGCCTGGGCCGCGGCGTCGATCGCGCTCGGGCTCGGCTTCACGTTCTTCTCCGGCGCGGTCGAGGCCTGGCTGGTCGACGCCCTCACCGCGACCGGCTACACGGGCGAGATGGAGTCGGTGTTCGGCCGCGGCCAGATCGTCATGGGCGCCGCGATGCTCACCGGCTCGGTCGGGGGCGGCGCGCTCGCCCAGCTCACGAGCCTGGGCGTCCCGTTCGTGCTGCGTGGCGTGATCCTGGCCGTGATGTTCGTCGTCGCGTTCCGGCTCATGCACGACGTCGGCTTCACCCCTGCGGACCGTGGCCGGCCGCTGGCCGCGATGCGGGCGATCGCCTCGGCGTCGATCGACAACGGCTGGAGGGTGCCGGCGGTGAAGTGGCTGATGGTGGAGGCGCTGTTCACGGGCGGCGTCGGGATCTACGGCTTCTACGCGCTGCAGCCGTATCTGCTGGAGCTCTACGGGGACCCGCATGCCTACCTCGTCGCCGGTCTGTCGGCCGCGATCGTGGCGGGGTCGCAGATCATCGGTGGCGCGGTGGCGCCTCGCTTCCGCCGCCTGTTCCGCCAGCGTGCGTCGGCGCTGATCGCGATGGGGGCGTTGAGCGCCGTGACCATCGGCATGATCGGCCTCGTCGAGAGCTTCTGGGCCGTGATCGCGCTGACGACCGCGTGGGGACTGCTGTTCGCGGCGACCATGCCGATCCGCCAGGCTTACCTCAACGCGATGATCCCCTCGCGCGAGCGGGCGACGATCCTCTCGTTCGACTCGCTCATGCGTTCGGCCGGCGGCGTCTGGGGCCAGCCGGTGCTCGGTCGCGCCGCAGACGCATGGGGCTACGCCTCCTCGTACCTGATCGCCGGGGGCATCGCTGCGGTCGGCGTGCCGTTCCTGGTCCTCTCCGGGCGGCGGGCGGCGCGCGACAACGGCGTCGCGGCCACGGCCCCGCCCGCGACGCAGACGGCTTAGAGCGGGCGGCCTAGGAGCAGGGTCCGCGACGGGCCCTTGCTGTGGACGCTGAAGCCGTTGCGCTCGTAGAGCGCGAGCGCGGGAGCGTTGTCCTCGAAGCAGTCGAGCTCGATGCGGCGGGCGCCTCGCTCGCGGGCGCGCTCGAAGGCGAGCCGGACGAGCGCGTCGCCGAGTCCCGAGCGGCGGGCGTCGGCGCTGACGAAGAGATCCTCCAGCCAGGCGTCCGGCGCGCCCTTCCACACGCTCCAGCGGAAGCGCAGCTGCAGCACGGCGGCGGCCGGCCCGTCGCCGTCGGCGGCGAGGAGGAACTCCGTGTCGGGGTCGTCGATGAGCCTGCGGACGGAGGCGAGCATGCTCTCCGGCGACGGCTCGCCCCCGCCGAGGTGGTCGCGGAACTCGACGATGAGCGCGGCGACGACCTCTGCCTCGTCCGGGTCGGCGACCCAGGCGTTGGTCATGTGATGACGGCGAGGGTGTCGCCGCTGGCGACGGCGCCGCCGGCTGCGATCGGGAGCTCGGCGATCGTGCCGGCCTTGTGGGCGGTGATCTCGTTCTCCATCTTCATCGCCTCCACGACGGCGATCAGCGCGCCCGCTTCCACCGTGGCGCCCTGCTCGACGGCGACTCGCAGGACGGTGCCTTGCATGGGGGAGATCAGGGCATCGCCGCCGCCGCCGCTGCCGCCGCTCGAGGCGCTGCGCTCGCGCCGCGGGGGCGTCCGCGTGACGGTGCCGTTGCTGTGCCCGCCGGCCGTGGGCGGTGGGCCGATGACCTTGACCTGAAAGCGCCGGCCGGAGACCTCGACGGTGTAGTCCTGCTCGAGCTTCTCGCCGGGCTCCTCGGAGGCGGGGGCGGTCGGGACGGCCGTGCCCTTCAGCCAGTCGCGGTCTTCGAGCAGGTCGCGGCAGGTCTCGGCGTTGGCCCATTGCTCGGTGGCGAGCAGGGCGCGGTGGAACGGGATGAGCGTGGTGAGCCCGTCGATGCGGTACTCCCCGAGGGCTCTGATCATGCGCTGGGTGGCGTGCTCGCGGTCGGTGTCCCACACGATGAGCTTGGCGATCATCGGGTCGTAGTGCGGGGTGATCTCCCCGCCGGCGGTGACGCCGGAGTCGACGCGCACACCCGGGCCGGACGGCTCGGTGTAGGTCGTGATGCGGCCGGGGGCCGGCGCGAAGTTCTTGGCCGCGTTCTCGGCGTTGATGCGGCACTCGATCGCGTGCCCCTGCAACCTCACCTGCTCCTGGGTGACCGACAGCGGCTCGCCGGCGGCGATGCGGATGCCCTCGCGGACGATGTCGATGCCGGTGACCATCTCGGTCACGCAGTGCTCGACCTGCACGCGGGTGTTCATCTCGAGGAAGAAGTACTCGCCGTCCTGGAAGAGCCCCTCGATCGTCCCCGCCCCGCGATACCCGACCGCCTCCGCGGCGTCGGTCGCGATCCGCCCGATTCGCTCGCGCAGCTCCTCGTCGACGACGGGGGCCGGGGCCTCCTCGATGAGCTTCTGGTGGCGACGCTGGATCGAGCAGTCGCGCTCCCCGAGATGAATGGTGCTGCCGTGCGCGTCAGCAAGGACTTGGACCTCGACGTGGCGGGGGTCGGGGAGGTAGCGCTCCAGGTACACCGTGGGGTCGCTGAAGAAGCGCTCCCCTTCACGGCTGGCCCCCTCGAACGCGCCCTCCAGCTCATCGGGGCCCAGGGCGACCCTGAAGCCCTTGCCGCCCCCACCGCCGGCCGCCTTGACCGCGACGGGGTAGCCGATCTCCTCCGCCGCGGCTAGGGCCGCGTCCAGGTCGGGCACCGGCGACGTGGTGCCGGGCACGATCGGCACCCCCGCAGCCGCCATCAGCTCTCGCGCGCGCGTCTTGGAGCCCATCGCCTCGATCGCGGTGGCGGGCGGCCCGATGAACACCACCCCTGCCGCCTCGCACGCCCGCGCGAAGGCCGCGTTCTCGGCCAGGAACCCGTACCCGGGGTGCACGGCCTCGGCGCCGCTCTCGCGCACCACCTCGAGCAGGCGCTCCGCGTTGAGGTAGCTGTCCACCAGGTACGCCTCATCCGCACGCGACGGGTGCAGCGCGTCACGATCGATCTCCGAGTACACGGCCACCGACGCGACGCCCAGTTCCTCCAGCGCGCGCATCACCCGGACCGCGATCTCACCACGATTGGCAACCAACACCTTGCTGAACATCGGGCGCGGACTCTAGACGGTTGACTGCCGAGTCAGTCGCGAGGCGATACAAACCCGCGGTGCCAAGGATCGCGGTCGTCTTCCACTCCGCGACCGGCAACGTCCACGCCCTCGCCCACGCGCTCGCCGACGGTGCCAGGGAGGTCGGCGCGGAGGTCCGCGTCCGGCGCGCGCCCGAGACCGCGCCACCGGAAGCGATCGCCGAGAACGCGCGCTGGCAGCGCTACGTCGACGAGGTGGCGCTGGGCGTGGCCGAGGTGCAGATGGACGACCTCGAATGGGCGGACGGGCTCGCGTTCGGCTCGCCGACGCGCTTCGGCGGCCCGACGGCGCAGCTCAAGAGCGTGCTGGACCGGACCGGCGGCCTGTGGTTCCGCGGCGCGCTCGTCGACAAGGTCGCGACGGGCTTCACGAGCGCGTCGACCGGTCACGGCGGGCTGGAGTCGACGATCCTCGCGCTCAACAACGTCTTCTACCACTGGGGCGCGATCGTCCTGCCGGTCGGCTACAGCGCGCCGATCTTCCACGAGCACGGCAATCCCTACGGCGCGTCGTGGGTGTCGCGGAAGTCCGCGCCCCCTGACGACACGGCGCTCGAGGCGGCACGCCAGCAGGGACGCCGGCTGGCGGAGGTGACGGACGCGTTCGTGCGTGGCCGCGCCGCTCAGGCCTCGTCCAGCCGTTAGCGGATCACTGCGGAAGGTCGCAGCCCGCGTCGCCTCCGCTGAAGCCGTCCGCCATCGCCAGTGCGTTCGAGCGCAGCGACTGCAGGTAGGTCGCGCCATCGGAGCCCTTCGGGCCGAGGGTGTCGGCCCAGAGCGCCGGACCGACCTTCGCCCCCGCCTCCGTCGCGATCGCCTTCTCGAGCTTCGGGTTGACGGAGGACTCCGGGAAGATCGTCGTGACGTGCTCGCGGCGGATCGTGGCGATGAGGTCGCGCGTCTCGCCGGCCGAGGCGCGCGCCGCGGTCGACAGCGCGGGGATGACGGCGCCGACGACCGTGATGCCGTAGCGGTCCGCGAAGTAGCCGAGCGCGTCGTGGTTCGTAACGAGCTTGCGCCGGTCCGCGGGGATCGCGTCCATGCAGCGCGCGATCGCCGTGTCGAGGGCGTTCAGGCGGCCGAGGTAGGCCTCGGCGTTGGCGTCGTAGGTCGCGGTCCCGCCGGGGTCCGCCTTCGCGAGGGCATCGCGGATCGCGAGCACCGCGGTCCGCGTGTTGCGCGGGTCCTGCCACCAGTGCGGGTCGATCTCGCCGCCCTCGCCACGGCGCGTGCGCACGACGTCGATGAGCGTCAGCGTCGTGGCGTCGGAGCCCGCGGACCTCAGCAGGTCGCCGAGCCAGGCATCGACGGCGCCGCCCGAGCGCAGGACGAGGTCGGCGTCGACGAGCGCCTTGGCGTCGTCGGGGCGTGGCTCGTAGTCGTGCGGGTCGGAGTTGGGCGTGAGGATCCCGGTCACCGACGCGCGGTCGCCCGCGACGTTGCGGGCGAGGTCCGCGACCTGCGTCGTGGTCGCGACCACGTGCAGCTCGCCACCGCCGGCCGAGCCGTCCTCGGAGCCGCACGCCGCGACGAGAAGCGCGAGCGCGAGCACCGTGCACACGAGGAGGGGCCGCATCGAGCGGCGACCCTATCAAGAATGATTCTCATCTAGCCCGGAGCGTCAGCCCCACGGGTGCGCATCGCCCCACGCCGCCGGCCCGACCCAGCGACCGTCCGCGTGGGCGGCCTCCAGTCGCGCGGCGCGCGTCCACGCGGAAGGCCCGGCCGGGCGCTCCTCGACCGGTGGCGCGTGGTCGCGCAGGAACCGCTCGAGCGCGGCGACCACCGCCGCTGCCTCCTCGGGCGAGGCCGACGTCACGAGGCGCATCTGCGGGCGGCGATTGGGCACCGCGCGGCAGCGTAGACCATGCCTGGGCTAGCATCCGGGACCCGAAAGCGGACTGCGGTCCGATACCCCGTCAACTAGGAGGACCATGTCCACTGCTCAGACTTCCACCTTGTCCGGCACCTGGGTGGCCAATCCCGTCCACTCCTCCATCGATTTCGCGGTCCGGCACAACGGGGTGTCCTACTTCCGCGGCTACTTCGAGGGCCTCGAGGGCACGCTCGACGCGACCGGGCCGGAACCGGTCCTGGAGGGCGGCACGAAGGTCGAGAACATCTCGATCCGCGTACCGGACTTCTTCCGCGGCCATCTCATGGGCGACGAGTTCTTCGACGCTGAGAACCATCCCGACATCAGCTTCAAGTCCACGAAGTTCCAGATCGGCGACGGCAATCAGGTCACGGTCGAGGGCGATCTGACGATCCGCGGCACGACGAAGGCGGTCACCGCGACCGGCACCCTGGAGGGCCCACAGGAGCACGGGATGGGAACGTCCCTGGGGCTGGACCTGGAGACGACCATCAACCGGTTCGACTACGGCGTCTCCTGGCAGGCTCCGCCGCTGGTCGGCAGCGAGGGGACCGGCCTCGGCGAGGAGGTCAAGATCCACGTGATCGCCGAGTTCGACCCCCCGAAGTAGCGATCGACCTGCCGCTGCATCAGGCTCCGGCGCCGGAGCGGGCGGATGCCGCCCGCAATCGGCGCCGGATCTTCGCCGCCGCCGACGAGCTCTTCGCACGCCTCGGCGCCGCCAACGTCTCCATGGACGCGGTGGCGCGCGAGGCCGGCGTCGGCAAGGGCACGCTGTACCGGCGGTTCGGCGACCGCGCTGGCCTCGCGCGGTCGGTGTTCGAGGAGCGCGAGCGCGCGCTCCAGGACGAGCTCATCCGCGGCCCGGCGCCGCTCGGTCCGGGGGCACCGGCTCCCGAGCGCCTGCGCGCCTTCGGCCACGCCTACCTCGACTTCCTGGAGTGCGTTGCGCCGCTCCTCGCCCTGGCGGAGCTCTCGCTCGCGGCAGGGGAGGGGCCCTACCGCTTCTACCACCTGCATCTACGGCTCCTGCTCGCGGAGGCCTCGCCCGGCGGCGACCCGGACCTCCTCGCCCACACGCTCCTCGCGACGCTCAGCGCCGCGAACCATGTGGCGCTGCGCGAGCGGCACGGCATCGGGCTCGAGCGACGCAAGGCCGTCTGGGACGGCCTCGTGCGCGGCTGCTGCTGCTCCTAGAGCGGGATGTTCCCGTGCTTGCGCTGCGGCGGCTGCACGCGCTTGGTGAGCAGCGTCTCCAGCGCAGTGATGACCTTCGGGCGCGTCTCGTGCGGGACGATGACGTCGTCGAGGTACCCCCGCTCCGCGGCGCTGTAGGGGTTCGCGAACCGCGCGCGGTAGTCGTCGATCAGGCGCGCGCGGCGCTCGTCGGGCGTCGGGCTGGAGGCGATGTCCCGGCGGTGGACGATGTTCACCGCGCCCTCCGGCCCCATCACGGCCACCTCGGCGGTCGGCCACGCGAAGTTGAAGTCGGCGTCGAGGTGCTTGGAGGCCATGACGTCGTAGGCCCCGCCGTACGCCTTGCGCGTGATCACGGTGATCTTCGGGACCGTCGCCTCCGCGTAGGCGTACAGCAGCTTGGCGCCGTGGCGGATGATGCCGCCCCACTCCTGGCTGGTCCCAGGGAGGAAGCCGGGGACGTCGACGAGCGTCAGCAGCGGCACGTTGAAGGCGTCGCAGGTGCGCACGAACCGGGCGGCCTTCGCGCTCGCGTCGATGTCGAGGACGCCGGCGAGCTGCGCGGGCTGGTTGCCGACGACGCCGATCGCGTGCCCATCCAGCCGCGCGAAGCCGCAGACGATGTTGCGCGCGTGGTGCTCGTGCACCTCCAGGAACTCCCCGTCGTCGACGACGCGGCGGATCGCCTCGCGCATGTCGTAGGGCTTGTTCGGGCTGTCGGGGACGACGTGGTCGAGCTCCGGGTCCATCCGGTCGCGATCGTCGGACGGCATCACCCGCGGCGCGGTCTCCAGGTTGTTCTGGGGGAGGAACGTGAGGAGGTAGCGCGCGTCCTGCAGGCATGCCTCCTCGTCGTCGGCGGCGAAGTGCGCGACGCCCGACTTGGTCGCGTGCGCCATCGCGCCGCCGAGCGACTCCGAGTCCACCTCCTCGCCCGTCACGGCCCGGATCACGTCAGGGCCGGTGATGAACATGTAGGAGGTCTCCTTCACCATGAGGATGAAGTCGGTGATCGCCGGCGAGTACACGCCGCCGCCGGCGCACGGCCCCATGATGAGGCTGATCTGGGGGACGACGCCCGACGTGCGGACGTTGCGCAGGAAGATGTCCGCGTAGGCGCCGAGGGAGACGACGCCCTCCTGGATGCGCGCGCCGCCGCCGTCGTTGATGCCGATGACCGGGCAGCCGATGCGGGCGGCCAGGTCCATGACCTTGCAGATCTTCTCGCCAACGACCTCGCCCAGGGAGCCGCCGAACACGGTGAAGTCCTGGGAGAAGACGCAGACCCGCCGGCCCTCGATCGTGCCGTGACCGGTGACGACCGCGTCGCCCCACGGCCGGTTGCGCTGCATGTCGAAGTCCGTGGTGCGGTGGCGGACGAACGTGTCGAGCTCGTTGAAGGAGCCGGGATCAAGCAGCTTCTCGACGCGCTCGCGGGCGGTGAGCTTGCCGCGCTCGTGCTGCTTGCGCTCCTGCTCGGGGGCGGAATGGACTGCCGCCTCGCGCAGCTCACGGAGCTGGGCGAGGCGCTCGTCGAAGGTCTCGGGGGCTTTGGCGCGGTGGGTCATGGGCGCGGCGAAGCGTAGTCGCCGCGCCGCCTTCGGCACCCCTCAGCCTCGTGAGAACGGCCTGTGGTGCGCTGCGCCCAGGTGGTCGAGCATCGCGTCGAGCACCTGGAGCGCCTCCCCGGCCGGCAGCTCCGCCTGCGCCTCGATCGTCGGCCCGTCCGGAGCCGGCGCCGGCTGGGGCGGCTCGATGGGCGGCGTCGGGTCCGGCGGTGTCGGCGCGGGCGCCGGCGGCTCCGGAGCGGGGTCGGGCCGCGGGACCGGAGGCGACGGATCGGGTGCCGGCGGCGTGGGCGTCGGCGGCGTGATCTCCGCCACGGGGCCTCTGCGCAGCAGCCGCGCGAACCAGCCGCGCCGCGGCGGCTCGGGCGCCTCCGCAGCCGGCTCGGGTTCCGGCTCCGGCTCGGGCTCCGCGACCGCCTCGGGCTCCTCCGGCGGCGGCGACCAGGGCTCCTCCTCTGGCGGCACCCAGCGCCGCGGATCGACCCACGGTTCCCCGCCGGCGGGCGCGGTGGGCACCGCCGTGAGCGTCACGCGCGTCCCCCACCCTGCCGCGTCCAGGGACACCGTGCCGCTTGCGCGCTCGCCCTCCCAGGCGACGGTGCTCTCTGGGTCACGACGGGTGATGCGGATGGCGCCGAACGGCGCGAGGTGGCGACGGAGGACGTCCTCGTCGGAGATCTCCGCCCAC
>Ga0081539_10000490_pt1 | contig 83577 bp, 60 predicted proteins | sample TabmetS4T2R2_FD_71023 | JGI IMG/M metagenome (GOLD analysis project Ga0081539, IMG submission 71023) | Tabebuia heterophylla rhizosphere microbial communities from the University of Puerto Rico - S4T2R2 | ecosystem: Host-associated > Plants > Roots > Rhizosphere ...
CGGCCTGGCGCCGCTTTGTTTATCGATGACGCCTGATCAAAGACCAAAGCGGCGCCAGGCCGCCGCACTCCAAGGAGGCGCCTGAACTCAAAGTGCACCACTACTAGAGCCCACGCGACTCTGGTGCAATGCCGCGCTCAGTAATAGAATAGGCGCAATGTACTCGGCCCAGATCACTCGCGCAAACCCCACGTGCATTATTCTTCTGATAGATCAGTCAGGGTCGATGGGCGATTCGTTCAGTGGCGACTCTGTCCGCAAGAAGGCTGAGTTTGTTGCCGAGGTCGTCAATCATACCCTGCACGATCTTGTCATTCGCTGCACCAAAACTGAAGAAGTCAGGAATTACTATCATGTGTCCGTGATCGGTTATGGACGCACCGTGCAGACCTGCTTTTCCGGTCCGCTCGCGGCGCGAGATATGGTGCCAATTTCGGAAGTCGCTGATTACCCTCTGCAGGTGAAGAGTAGTTACAAGCGGGTCTCGGATGGCGCTGGCAGTTGGGTTGAAATCCCCGTGCGCTACCCGGTTTGGATTCATCCCACTGCTGACGGAAAAACGCCGATGTGCGAAGCACTGATAAGGGTGAAGGACATTCTCCAGCGCTGGTTGTCGCAACACCCGCGTGGATTTCCGCCAACGATCCTGCATCTCACTGACGGCGAATCCAGCGACGGCGATCCGGATGAGATCGGCCGGCAGATCATGTCGCTGGGAACAGACGACGGCCCGGTACTTTTATTCAACTGCCACATCTCGACACGACGCTCGGCAAAGATCGAGTATCCAACCGAGGAGACTTCCCTTCCCGACGGATTTGCGCGCTCGCTGTTTGCGATTTCGAGTCGACTGCCGACTAACTTCCTCGCCGCGGCAGCGCAACTCGGAGTTCACGCAGTCGAAGGCTCGCGCGGGTTTGTGTTCAATGGAGATCCATCGTCGATCGTGCAGTTTTACGAAATCGGTACCAGCCTGACCGGCATGACTCCCTACAAATGGATGGATGATGTAGATAGATCGGAGCTGACTTGAGTTCTGCCAAACAGAGCGCAACGTGGGACCTGCAACTCCGGCAGTTGCTGCTGCCGAAGTTGGACCACGATGCCTCTGAGTGCGAAGACGCCATCGCCTTCGACGTCGAGACCGCTCGCTTTGCTGTCACCGACGGCGCCACCGAAGCATTCCACGCACAACAGTGGGCCAGGAACCTCGCCGACCACTGGGTCCGTAACGAATCAACACTCACACTCGAAGAGTTTCGCAACTGGGTCGCGGCTGAAGGCCGAGAACTTCACAACTCCTGGAATGGTCTAACCTTCTCGTGGTATTCCGAAGAGAAAGCGCGTACCGGATCGTTTGCGGCGTTTGCCGGCGTCGAAATCGATCTAAAGTCCGACACGCCTTCATGGAAGACAATCGCGCTGGGCGATACGTGCCTGCTGCATTGTCGCGGGAGTGCGCTTTTGAAGAGTTTGCCGGTGGCGCGCTCGGAGAGTTTCAATTCAGCCCCAGTGCTGGTGGCGTCGAATTCCGCCTTACACGAAAGCACGATGCAGTCGGTCGTGATCGATTCGGGAGACTGTGAAAACGGTGACGTGCTGTTACTCGCGTCTGACGCAACCGCTGCGTGGTGTTTGCAGCGTTTCGAGAACGGCGACTTCGATCCCGACTTTTTGACGGGGAAAGACGACGAGGAGCTGCGCCGTTTCTTTGACGACGAGCGCCAAACTGGCAGAATACGAAACGACGATCTCGCCATCGTCAGGATCGAAATCAAGCGGAGAGTTAAGTAATGGCAGTTTCTTCCTCACAAACCGGTGCAGTCCCGAGGAATTGGCCTTCGGCAAGGTATTTCACTGAAGCCATCCAGTGCCCATCGATCTGTTTTGCACACCCGCACCTGCGCAACACGCTGCCGGCTGTCGACCGCCTGGGAATGCCGCTCGTGACGTCGGGACAGTTTGCTTACGTCTACAAGCTCAACTCGATGAACGACGACGGCGACTTCGCCGTGCGCTGCTTTCGCGGTTATCTCGGAGATCGCGATCAACGCTACCGGGCCATCCAGACACATCTCGGAAGCTCGCCGGTTTCTTACCTGTCGGATTTCACTTACGCGCCTGAGGGGATTCTTGTCGGCGGTATTCGGTTTCCGATCCTCTTCATGAAGTGGATCGAAGGTCCAACGCTCGATCTGTACATCGGCGAAATGCTCAACCGGCCCGATGTGCTGCTGCATCTTTCGGAAGAGTGGTTACGACTGCTCGCTGCGTTGCAAGCCTCTGGCATTGCACACGGCGATCTGCAACACGGCAACATCATCGTCGAACACGGGCAACTGCGTCTCGTCGATCACGATGGAATCTTTGTGCCCGCGATGGCGGGCTGGACCGCGAGCGAGGTCGGACATCAACATTATCAGCACCCGCGCCGGACTGCCGTACACTTCGACAGTAATCTCGATAACTTCTCTTCTCTCGTGATCTACCTGTCACTGTTGTCACTGGCGGAGCGGCCGAGCCTTTGGCAGGAGCATCACGACGAGAACCTGCTCTTCACGAAGAGCGACTTCGCCGACCCTGCGTCGTCTGAGCTGTTCATGAAGATCCGGGAGATTGGACCAGAGCACGCGAAGCTTGCAGACGTGCTGGCGAATGGTGCTATGGGTGCACCTGATGCGGTTCCTTCGCTGCTCGATCTGGCGCAGGCCAAGTCAAAACTGCCATCGTGGATGACAGCGCCTGCCGATCTCGATGCGACCACGAAAACACGCGAAGTCGCTTTAGCGGAGCGTCCTGTGGACAGAGAACCGGTTCGTTGGGTGTCGTGGCAGGAGAAGGGTCGTGCTGGAGCAGCAATGCCGACGACGCCAGGGTCGCCTCATGTGCAGTCACTCTTCAGCTCACCACAGCCCGCGCCCATCTCGCCGATCAAAGACCCGCACGATGTAGTCGGCAACGCGCTCATCTTCTCGAAAGAGTTTATGCGGAAGTATTTTCTGCTGTGGTACTGGGCTAGTTACACTGTGCTGCGCGGATTTGGATTTGACTTCGGAATCGCGTTGCTCGGTGCGCTGATCTGCATGGTGGTTGGCTGTCTGGCGTATGGTTGTGTTAAAGCGGAAGAGGAATCGCGCAAGGCGAAGAATTTGGGTTCGGGTGCGAGGTGGCATCCACCGACGCTCGCGGCGCCTCGGCCAACACCGCAATTTTCAATGTCATTTACTCCGCAGGTGAATGCTCCGGCGGCGCCCGCAACACCCACAGCGGTTACGCCGACGCTTTCGGATCCGTTCGTCGGAAACATCGTGCTGGGGATTTATCACGAGGAGCACTGCGACTGGGTTGATCATATCTCGACCAAAAACCGGGTCGGTTTTTCAACTGCATCGGAAGCCCTATCGCACGGATTCAAGCCGTGCCGCATCTGTTCGCCGGCGACTTGACGCCGAGTAGGCACGGTACCGAGCGCCTCCTTGGAGTGCGGCGGCCTGGCGCCGCTTTGGCCTCGATCGCGCATCAACGATACCAAAGCGGCGCCAGGCCGCCGCACTCCAAGGAGGCGCTCGGTACTGTGCCTACTCGGCATAGCTTTGTGTGCATCTTTGCGCTTGGTTCGTGTATCATTTCTCGCGACACGCCTTCGGTTTGACTTCATCTTTCCGTCTCCCGAGAACACGCAATGCCTGCTAAATACGACATCTTTATCAGTTATGGACACCTTGACGACGACGATCCCGCCGGCGACGTCAAGGGCTGGGTCGATCTGCTTGTCGAGCGTCTCCCACGACTCATCAGCAGCACGCTCGGCTATCAACCAAAAGTCTGGCGCGACGAACGAAGTCTCACCGGCGACGCTCTCCTGCGCGCCGCAATCGAAGACGGTATCTCAAACTCGTTGTTGTTTATCCCGATCGTGTCTCCACGTTACGTGCAGTCAGACTGGTGCCTGCGCGAGCTCGAAACATTCTGCAAAAACCCGCCACTGCCGAACGCGCCCGCACATCGTTCGCGCATCTTCAAAGTGGTCAAGAGCCCGCTGCTCTTTCATCTAGCAAAGAAAGAGCCGGCTGCGTTACAGGAGCTAATCGGCTACGCCTTTTATGAGATGGAAGGCGACATGCCGGTGGAGTTCAGTCCTGACGTCGTACCGGCTAAAGATCCGAGATACTGGACTGTACTGCGACGTCTCGCCTGGGACATCTCGACTCTGCTCGCAGTCGTGAAGGATCCGGATAAACGTGCGACTAAAGAATTGCCCACGGAAGGCCCGCAGAAGTTTGTCTATCTTGCCGAAACAACTTCTGACGTATCCCAGGAGCGCGATCTCGTGCGCGACGAGTTGCGACAACGTGGTTACGGTGTGCTTCCCGAAGAGAAGCTGCCCACCGAGGAGCTGCAACAAGCTGAAGCAGCAGTTCTCAAAGCGCTCGGGCGCTCAATTCTTTCTGTCCACCTGATCGGCAAACGTTACGGCGGTACACCGGAAGACGATCCGCGCTCGGTGATTGCGATTCAGGAACAACTAGCTGCGCAACGTTGTGAAAAGGATTCTTCTTTTACACGCCTGCTGTGGATGCCGCAGGGCCTGATGACGCCCGCGCTCGAAGTCACTGACGAGCGTCAAAAGAAATTCATCACCGATCTCCAGCAGCGTGTCGGTGGCGGCGCCGAGCTGTTGCAAACAAGTATCGAAGATCTCAAGACGCGCATCATCGAAAAGCTCAGCCCGCCGGTGAAGGTTACTGCTGCTGCGGCTGCGAAAACAAACGGCCGCTCAAAACTGAAACAGGTTTATCTGATCTGCGAGAACCGCGATCGCAGTCTCGTGCGACCGATCAAAGAGTATCTCTTCAAACAGAACATCGAGGTGATTACCTGGTTCGACGGCGACACCGCCGCAACACTCATGGACTACCATCACAAAAACCTGCGCGAATGCGACGCGGCACTCGTCTACTTCGGCAACGGTGATGAGCCGTGGGTGCGTAAGAACCTTGAAGACCTCGAGAAAGCTTACGGTTACGGCCGCGAGGACGATTGGCTCGCGAGCGCGGTTTACGTGGGCGCGCCGCAGAGCGAGCAAAAAGAAGACTTCCTAACGCACCTCGTACCTTACGTCATTCGCAATTATCAATCATTCGATCCTGAAGACCTGCGCGACTTCGTGACTGCCGTGCATGCCTCTGAAGGAGGGCAAAATTAATGCAATCGAGACCGGTTAAAAATCCCTTCCCTGGTCTGCGTCCCTTTGAAACCGATGAATACCGTCTGTTCTTCGGTCGTGAAGGACAGTCTGACGAGCTGATCTCGCGCCTCTCGCGCGCGCGTTTTCTCGCGGTCGTGGGCACTTCGGGTAGTGGCAAGTCTTCATTGATTCGTGCCGGTTTGATGCCGGCGTTACGCGGTGGAATGATGAAAGGCGCCGGTTCCGGATGGCGTATTGCGGTGATGAGACCGGGTGGTAATCCGATCGGGAATCTCGCGGCCGAGCTTGCGAAGAAGGACGTGCTTGCCGAAGCGGGCATGGGGTTGTCTGATGAAGAAGCTGAAGCAGTAATCGAAGCGACGTTAAGAAGTGGTTCACTCGGAATCCTGAATGTCGCGCGCGAGGCTCGACTCGGTGAACACGAGAAACTGCTTATCGTCGTGGACCAGTTTGAGGAGTTGTTTCGCTTTCGCGCTGCAAACGAGGGCGGCAGCGTCGATGAAGCATCGGCTTTCGTAAAACTCCTGCTCGAAGCAGCGCAGCAGCGTGAGTTGTCGATCTATATCGTGCTTACGATGCGTTCCGACTTTCTCGGCGATTGCGCGCAGTTCCAGGGTCTGCCTGAAGCGATAAACGATGGGCAGTATCTCATACCCCGTATGACACGTGACGAGCGTCGCTTTGCAGTGACCGGACCAGTCGGTGTCACACGCGGAAAGATCAGTGAGCCGCTCATCAATCGACTGCTGAATGACGTCGGAGACAATCCCGATCAACTCCCGATTCTCCAGCACGCGTTGATGCGTACGTGGGAATACTGGCAGGCACATCGACGCGACGGTGAACCGATCGGACTCGAACACTACGAAGCCATCGGCACGATGAGTAGCGCGCTTTCACGTCACGCCGATGAAGCCTACAACGAGTTGCCCGATGACCGCAGCCGAAAGATCGCTGAGGTCTTATTTAAGGCACTCAGCGAACGCGGCGCAGACAATCGCGAGATCCGTCGTCCCACTCGACTCAGCACGATCTGCGAAATTACCGGGGCGAGTTTGGCGGAAGTGATCGCCGTCATCGATGTTTTCCGTGGCGGTGGGCGTTCATTCCTCATGCCGCCGATTAGTACCCCACTGCATGCCGACTCCGTCGTCGACATCTCGCACGAAAGTTTGATTCGTAACTGGGAGCGACTCAAAGAGTGGGTGAAGGAAGAGGGAACGTCGGTAAGGATTTATCGCCGTGTTGCTGAAACTGCCATGCTGCACCGCGAAGGCAGCGAGGGTCTGATGCAGGAGCCCGCACTCTCTTTCGCACTCGACTGGCGCGAGAAGTCACACCCGACTGCCGCGTGGGGCGAGCGTTACCACCCGGAATTCGAAACGGCGATGACGTATCTCGAGCAAAGCCGTCTCGCGCGCGAGGAAAAGATCGCGGCGGAAGAGAAGCGTCGCAATGAAGAGATCGAACGCGACAAACGAGAACTGGAAAAGACCAAACAGTTCGTCGAGATGCAAAAACGCGCTGCTCGTCGCATGCGTGTGCTGATCGCGGCGTTGTGTGTGATCTTGCTGCTCGCAGTGGCGACTGCCGGTTTTGCGTGGACCCAACGCTCATCAGCGATACAGAGTCGAGTAGCAGCAGAATACGCGCGGAGAAACGCCGAGCTATCCGCTGAGGCCGCCAAGAAGGCGGAAGTTTACGCGCGGGAACAGGCTGACGCGGCTAATGCAAGTAAATGGGACGCCGAACAGGCCGAGCAGGAGGCTGCTTTCGAAAAAGAACGGGCAGAAGCGTCGGCTAAAGTTGCGAACGAACGAAAAATAGCCGCAGAGAATAATCTCCAGGCCGCACAGAGAGCGACCGCGGAAGCAAATGCAGCAACGATTCGCGCACAGGAGAGCGCACGGCAGGTTGCGAGTGCACTCGAACGTGGCGAGCTGATCCGCAGTGGTCTGGAAGCGTATCGTCGTGAAGACTACGAACGGGCGCGTGACGCCTTTGAAAAGCTGGAAGAAAAGCTGAGACGTCTTCAGCCTGACGCCAACGGCACGCAGAACTTTACGCCCGAACAAGCAAAGCAGGTTGTTAGAGACTACGGCTGGACGATGTCGCGTCTCGGCGCTACTTATCACAAGCTGCGCCAGTTTGATAAAGCAATCAAGGATTATGAGAATGCTCGGGTGATCCTTGAAAAATTATTGAAGGACGAGCCGGCGCCGGTTGTCTTCGAGACGTATCACGGACTTGCGCATGCCTATCACGACAACGCTACTGAGCTAACCGCCGGTGTGCAACCGGGCGCGGACGCTGATGCCTACAACGCAACGGAGCAATTAGCGAAAGCTGAAGAGTATTACAAGAAAGCTGTTGCCTATCAGCAACAGATCAAATCAGACAATCCGCTACTCACTCTGGCGAGCCTGAAAAACCTCGCGCAGCTCTATCTTGATATCGGCAGGTACGACGACGCTGAAAAGAACTTAAAGAGCGTGGTCGAGATCTACAAAACGGTCGAGTATCGCCCGGGAGAAGGCGTCGAGGCCGCGCTCAAGGAGTTGGCCGAGTTCTATCGAAATCGGACCAGGTTTGAAGATGCGGCGCGGACGTACGGCGAGCTGATCGATCTTTACGAAAACAACGCGAACTTTTACCACCTCGAGCCTCAGCGCATCCGTGAGCTCGCGGACAACTACAGCGAGTTAGGCCAGATTTACATCGCGATAAAGGACGAAGAGCGAGGCGATGCTGCATTTGAGCTGGTGAAAACGATCCAGGGACTGCAACTCAAGTTGAAGAAGAAGGGACCAATCGCACCGACGGATCCGGCCAGCACTTTCGACGACGATCTGGATCAGCTGGGCGACCTTTACATCAAGCTCGGACGTTTTCCGCAAGCGCGGCGTTCGTTCGAGACGGCGCTCGAAATAAGAGAAGGCGTCAAGGCCGAGAACGGCTCGCGGGCGGTGAGCTATTTGAGGCTCGCGAACCTCTTCCGCGATCATTACAACGACTATCAGAAAGCCGAGTCGTACTACAAGCTGCTCATCGAGAACCGCAGGAATGCGAAAGGCGAGTTCTTTGGGCCAAACGATCCGCGCTCGCAGTACGTGGAAGGACTCCGCGAGCTCGCCACTCTCTACACGAACGATTTGAACAAACCGGCGGAAGCCGAAGCGCTGTTGAATGAGGCGCTGGCGGCACTCGCTCCTGCTGAGGCGCGACTCGTGTGGGACAAAGAGGATGAGATCTACTCGGCGCTGGTTGGTCTCTACCAGAAACAGCAGAAGCCGGCGCAGGAGATTCAGGCTGTTCGCGTCCGCAAATTCGATACGATGACAAAACGCCGCGAAGCATTCGCAGCACTTTATCGCACTCCCGATTATGCGCGGTTTAAGTCGGCCTTTGCGAGAAGCGCAGGTGAAGTCGCTGACTACTACCTGAGTCAGAATAATAAAGCGGCAGCCGAGGCAGCATACGCTCAAGTGTTCGACAAGATGAACGTCACCACGGCTTATCTACACGGCGAGGAGTTGGACAACTACCTGACGAACTTCGAGAAATACCTGGCACTACTCCGCGCTGGAAATAAGGTCGCCAAGCTCGGCCAGTGGGACCAGATCGTGAAGGAAGGCCGAGCGTTGCAGAAAGAGCTGGAGAACAGGCAATTGCAGGAACAACAGGAGCAACCAAAACCCAATCCGTAAACAATCCGTGTAATCCGCGGTTAAATTTCTGGGTTCGACAATATGAAGAAGGTCTTTCAACTGTTGAATGCAATGGTCCGCGATGGCGAAGTTCTGAATTACGCCATTGGAGGCGCGATTGCCGCCGTCTTTTACGTTGAACCGTTTTCCACGCAGGATTAGTTGTATTCGTAATGATGAAGGCCGAGCCAACGGGGTTGGTGACAACAATTCCTGGATGGGATTACTTGAAGAAGCTACGCTACACAGAAGTACGTGATGACGCGATAGTTGTTGAGGGTTGGCCGGTTCAATTTATTCCGGTGAGTAATGCGTTGGAAGAAGAAGCATAGCTGAACGCGACCACTGTGGATTTCGAAGGTGAGCCAGTTCGCGTGTTCCTCGCCGAACACCTGGTTGCGATTATGCTGAAAACGGCGCGTTTGAAAGATCTCCCACGGGTGCAAATGTTTATTTCACAGGAAGCCATCGATCATGAAATCCTGCGCGACATCATTACGCGCCACAAGCTGGAGAAACAGTGGGCATCGTTCCAGAGTCGAGACTTGCAATGAGCGAGAACAAACCTCCTGAACACTATCCTGACCCGACCGAGCTCTATCGACGGAAAGAAGCTCACCGTAAGAATGAGGCACGGCGTCCGATATCAGAGAAGATGGCGACTGTCGTGAGACTGCGTGACTTTGAACGATCTCTGGAAGATATCCGAAAAGCAAACCGCGCCAAGCGCGCCGCTAAAGAAATCCACATTAAGATCAAGACTCGGTAATTAACCGCGGGTTAACGCGGATAAAAGACGGATTAATGTTGAGGGCGGGAGTGTTTGATGTGGCGCCAGACCCACCAGATGATGAAGAGTAGACCGGCGATGCCGATGAGGAAGTCGAAGCGGTGGAACCACGTCTTCAGCGTGTCGTCCTTGTCCCACTGCTCGCCAAGCTTCTGACCTACATAAGCCAATCCCAGACACCACGGCAGCGAACCGGCAAAGGTGTAGATCACGAATCGCGTCAGGTTCATGCGAGCAACGCCTGCCGGAAAGGCGATGAAGGTGCGAATCGCCGGGAGCAAACGACTCACGAACACAATGATCTCGCCGTACTTCGCGAACCAGCGATCAGCGATGTCCAGATCGTGATGCGACAGCAGAATGTAGCGCCCGTACTTCTCGATAAAAGGTCGACCACCATACGTCCCAATCCAGTACGCGACGAGCGAGCCCAACACACATCCCACAGCACCCGCAATCGCGACGCCCCAAAGATTCATCTCGCCCGTTGAGACGAGATAGCCGGAGAACGGCATGATGATCTCAGAAGGAAGCGGTATGCAGGCCGACTCGATGGCCATCAAAAGAATGACGCCCGAGTAACCGAGTTTCGAGATTGTCGCGATGATAAAAGTGGAGAGTATGGTGATAATTTTTGCAATCATATTTGGGTCTATACGTCAGTTGTAGACAGGATTCACAAGATTTTGTTCAGGATTAACATGTAAATCTTGTTTCAAATCTTGATAATCCTGTCTACAACTGTCTTACCGATCGGACCAGCCATGTTGTCCGATTAACGGCACGAAAGCACATCCTCCATGATCTTCTTCCTTTCGACCTTGCTCCGTTTTTATTACTCGAATCAGACGCTGACTCTCGCGTGATTCCCCAACCGGCACCACCAGTCGACCACCGATCTTCAGCTGCGCGATCAGCGGCTCCGGAATTGTTGGGCCACCTGCAGCAACAAGAATTCCATCGTAGGGAGCGTTTGCGGCCCAGCCGAGTGTGCCGTCAAAACATTTGACCGTGGCGTTATAAATCCCGAGCTCGCGAATACGCGCCTGTGCCTCGCGTGCGAGATCGCCGATGCGCTCGATCGAATAGACCTGCGCTGCCACCTTCGACAACACCGCAGTCTGATATCCGGAGCCGGCGCCGATCTCCAACACGCGACTATTCGCGTCGAGCTCGAGCAGCTCAGTCATTCTGGCGACGATGAATGGTTGTGAGATTGTCTGGTTGGCACTGATCGGCAACGCGTGATCGCCATAGGCGCGACCCTGCAACGCCTCAGGCACGAAGAGATGACGCGGCACAGTGCGCATCGCCTCGAGCACTCGCGGATCGCGAATGCCGTAGTGATCGTGCAGGCGTGCAACCATGCGCTCTCGTGGAATGGAGTATTCCTGTAGCGGACCGGAGCGATGTCTGTTTGCTGGCTGCACCGGAAGCGATTCTGCTGCTTAACTCTTCTGTAATAGTTCGGAGTCTTTCAGGTAGTTCCAGGCGTCGAGTGCCGTTAGCGCATTGTGGTCCGTCATGTCGCTGCGCAGCGGCGTCACGGAAACGTAACCCGATGCAACCGCGTGATAGTCAGTCCCCTCAACCGAATTCACATTGAAATACTCTTCGCCAATCCAGAAGTACGGTTTGCCGCGGGGGTCGATGTGCTCAGTGATCACGGGTCGCGCGTTTTTGATTCCCTGGCGCGTCACTTTCACGCCTTTGATCTCGCCCGGAGGAATATTGATGTTCAGCAGCGTGCCTTCGGGCAAGCCTTCGTCCAAAACTTTCCGCGCCGCTACGACTGCGAAAGCCGCGGATTCTTCGAAGTTGAAATTATCGCGCGCGACGAGACTCAATGCTATACCAGGCACGCCCAAAATGCTCGCTTCAAGCGCGCCCGCGACGGTGCCGGAGTATGTCGCATCATCACCGAGATTGCCGCCGTGATTGATACCGGAGACGCAGATGTGTGGTTTTTGATCGTCGGAAAGGATCCGGTTGAGTGCGAGTGTGACGCAGTCAGTGGGAGTGCCGTCGATGGCCCAGTGACGCTCGTCGAGCTGCCGGATACGAAGCGGACGCGCGAGCGTAAGACTGTGTGAAGCGCCACTCATTTCCGAGGCGGGCGCTACCACGTAAACGTCACCAATCTGCTTCAGGGCTGCCTCGAGTTTGATGAGCCCATCGGAATGGATGCCGTCGTCGTTTGTAACTAAGATCCGAATCATACGAATCGCTTGCCGCGCTGCACACTCCAGTTTCGGCGGCTCGCTCACTCAGGAGCGTCCGATTCTGAATCTTGGTTAAAGACGACTGGTGAGATAAGACGGCGGCCTGAGTTGTGCAGGAGATGACTTAGTCGCGAGGGATGCGCATCCGGCCCTTCTTCTTATTGCGCTTGCGGGCCAGCGCCGACTTCAACTTCGCCTTCTGACCAGGGGGAATGAAAAACGCGTGTTTCTTCGCGTCTTTGATGATCTCTTCGGTCATCACTTTGCGCTTGAAGCGGCGCAACGCGCTTTCAATTGATTCACCTTGATTAACGGTAACTATTGCCATTCGTTCTCTGCTTTCCTTTTCGTTAGATCCTTATGCAGGCGATTGGGTCGGGTCAGTACCACCTGCGGTAGCGGGTGGGTGCGTGAGCGCTGTCGCACCCACCCGCTACCGCAGGTGGTACTGACCCGACCCAACAACGGAACGGTATTTAACCACAAAAGCCCTGAACACACAAAAGAATAGGTCCTATATGTCCTATAGGACCTACCTTTTGTTCCTCCTGTTAAAACTACTAAACCAGCACAGCTTCGGCCGGCTCTTCTTCTTTCTTCCGGCTAAGGCCTTTAATCTGCACCGGCTTATCGGCTTCCTTGGTGTTGAGCTGTTTATTCAACACCATCTCCTGGTAAAGCTTGCGCATCATTACGGCTTCTTCGTGCGCAGTCTTCGGTCCCTCCATTTGCGGCTTGTTCGGCCGCATCAAATCAATTTCATTCAAAATCAGGCTGTGGCTCGCGTCAGACATCTCGACGTTCTTGCCGCCAGCGAAAATCTCGTGCCGGCCATGCTCCTGGTACCACTTCGCGACGGTCGCATTCTGGTGCATGTTCTCGATGATATTTCTCCAACCGATTCCCGTGTTGTAGGCGCAGAAGGAAATCTCGCCTTCCTGCGTGCCATACGGGATGATGCACATTTCGGTGCGGCGGAAGTCGTAGTTGAAGAGATCCTGGAACCACATACCCGCGATAAACAGGAAGTTCCAGCGATCCGAACGGCGCTTCTCGATATCCTCTACGCTGCGATCGCCGCTGACCTTGCCGTAGTCCTTACCAGTCAGGCCGAACGACTTGTCAAACTTCTTGAAAAGCTCGTAAAGCGTGAACTGCGACGGCGACTTGTACGGGTTGTAGTGCTTCAGAAGCGCCAGACCCATCATAACGTTCGACATCCACTTGCCGCGCGCCGCGTCCGTGATCTTCTGCATGTCTTTGACGAGACCCGGAATGTTCAGGAATTCCGGCACCGGACGCATCTCTTTGTTTTCCTTGTCGATCATCACTGCCGTTCCGACGCCGCAGTTCGGGTGACAACCACAGGAAACCTGGCCCCACTCAGCCTGCGGACCGTGTACGAGATCCGCGAAGTCCGCGAAGGCGCCCATCAACGAAAGCGGGAACCAATCGCGTGTCGGCTCAGTGATACCGACCTGGTTCTTCACATCGTGCGCGAGGTGCGAGAGCGTGTAGCGTTGTTGCAAGCGACGCTGCTCGGTGATCTCCTCGTCGCGACCAGTGAACGAAACCGGCTGGAACGAAAGGAACGCGATCTTCTTTGGATTGTCGAGTGCGAAGCGAATGATCGAGCCGACCTGATCGTTGTTGATACCGTTGACGAGCGTCGTGACGAGCACGATCTCGACGCCTGCTTCGTGCAGGTTGTTGATGGCGCGCATCTTCACGTCGAAGAGGTTGCCGACCTGGCGGTGGCTGTTCGCATCGTTGCCGATACCATCGAACTGCAGGTAGACGTAACGCAGACCAGCTTCAGCGGCCTGGCGGCAAAACTCTTTGCTCTTCGCAAACTCGATTCCGTTCGTTGCTGCCTGCACGCTGTTGTAACCGACTTTGCGTGAGTACTTGATCGCTTCGATGAAGTGCGGCGAGATTGACGGCTCACCACCTGAGAACTGCACCGACATCTGACGACGTGGTTTGATCGTAATTGCGTTGTCGAGGATCTCTTTGATCTCGTCCATGCTCAATTCATGAACGAAGCCAACCTGGTTGGCGTCCATGAAGCATGGGTCACACATCATGTTGCAGCGGTTGGTAAGGTCGACAGTCAACACCGCACCGCGACCATACTTAACCGTGCTCGAACCGTGATTGTGTAGTTTCTCGTCGTTGTGTGCGTCGATGTCCCGACCGGGAAACATCTTTTCAATATGGGTCAGAAACTTGGAGTCAATGGCCATCATGTCTTCGAAGTGGCCATGAGTCGGACAGTCTTTGATCATCCAGATTTCGCCGTCGCGCTCGATGATCTGTGCTTTGATCTCGCCGACTTTCTCATTGATGAGAACGCTGACGTCTTTCTTGCCGCTGATGATTGCTTCGCGTGCTTCGATGACGCAGTTGGGACAGAGGGAATCAGTAGTGCGTGGCCAGCCCAGGGTTGGCTTGCTCTTCTGCCAGGATTTCAAAAGGGGCTTGTCTGACCATTTGGGAGTAAAAGAAGGATTGGGCTTGTATTTATTTACCGACTGAATTGCGTTGAAAAGGCCTCCTGCGAGTAAGGTCAATCCTCTCTCCGCATGCTTGATAGGTCGCATCGTCTCTCCGTCCGTTTTCAAATTTTATGGCGTGCCTCGGCAGGTTAAGACAGACCAAGGCTGGAAAGCTATTGGCAATGAGTGTGCCGAGAGCGCTTGAACCGGATAAGTTCAACTATTTTTCAGTTTAGGTCTAAATGGGAGGTTGAGAAGAGAGGCTCGGCTTGTGTCTTCGTGCTACACGCGCCTTAAAATCGGCCGTGGCTGTAACATTTTGGCCGACAATCGTTGGACAGGATTACAGGATTTGCGGGATTAACAAGATGAATCTTGCCCATCCTGAAAATCCTGTAATCCTGTCTATTTTCCCATGGCCGCTCGCATGGCGGCGATGATGGCGTCTGTCACTCTTTTCTTAAAGAGCTCATCGAGCTTGGCGGGTGAGAGATCGAAATCAACGGGCGATTCTTCAATACGTTTGATGATCGTTCCTTCCGAGAATCCCGCCTCGACCAATTTGATCACGCCTTCGTTCGTCAGCGTAGGCGTCTTCTCGAGCTTGGGTGATGCACTCTCACCAGCCTCAGTCTGAGGCTTGATGATGCGGACTGTCGCCGACCCGCTCACGTTTCCTTCATTCTGATTTCCACCAGGCATGCCGTTCGAGCGACCCGACGACTGTGAGCTCGAACCCGCTCCGAAGATACCTTCGCCCGCTTGCTTCTTTGAGTCCTTAAATAATGACTCACCTGACCACTCGTCCTCGTCGATAAACACAGTTCCCATCTGCGACGACAGCATCGCGAGAATGATGTTCTCGTTGACGCCGCTGCGCTTCAGCTCGATCAGGTGCTCAGTGTCGAGTTTGAAATCGCCTGGACGGTTGTTGATGATCGTGATGATCGTCTTCTCTTTGAATCCCGCCTTGACGAGACGAACGACCGATGCGTTCGTGAGTGGACCATCAGACTGTTGGCCCAAAGCGCCGATCACAAACGAAAGGCACAGACACGCGGCTAGCAGTAATCGACTCATAACTCTAAGCTGGTTTCTTCGTGCGAACGGTGGTGCGCTTGTACTGTTTGCTGATCTTCTTGACGTAGTTGCGCGTCTCCTGATACGGCGGCACTTTGTTTCCAAACTTCGCCACCGCGCCTTCGCCCGCGTTGTAACTCGCAAGCACAAGGTCTACACGGTTATTGAAACGATTCAACAACTCTCGCAAATACCGCGTACCACCAGAAATGTTTTGCGCGGGATCGTGCGGGCGTCGCACACCGAAGCGCGCTCCAGTGCCAGGCATCAACTGCATCAACCCACGCGCGCCTTTCGGCGACACTGCGTGCGTGTTGAAGTGCGACTCCTGCTCCATTACTAAAAAGATCAGATACGGATCGACGTTGTACTTGTAACCGTTCTGACGGATCAGACTATCGAGTCCGGCGCGGCCCGTGCTCCAGCCACTCGCTTTCTTCCCTACCTGCGCGACGGTTGCCGGATCTTCGGTTTCGATTCGATCGACACGCGCTGCATCGATGAAGATCGACATCGCGCCGCGTTTGTACCAGACACCGGCAGGAGATTGCGTCGCACTGTCAGCCTCGACGCGCGCTCCGCCTTTTAAATAAATCCAAGCCGGCTGGTCGTACACGCCATTCGTCTCCGGCGCTTTCGCGACCATCTCCGGGACTTCAAAATGATCGTCGTCGTTATTGTTCGCGACGGGTGCCGGCGTGGCTGCCGTGGGCTCGGGCGTGCTGCGCTCGATCTTTTTGACTTTATCTTTTGCTAATAGGTGGCTGAGTCCGCCGCGTCGATACCAAACTCCCTGCGGCGATTCCCACGCGTCATCGACGGCCATGTACGACCCGTCAGCAAGCTTCAACTTCACCTGCTCTGTCTGCGACAGTGCCGCTCCAAAACATACGAGCACGAAAAGACAAACCATCAGGAGTTTTATCACTCGAAACATGTGTTTATAGCTCCAGAGGATCCGCCTGCGATCGATTGCTTGCTGCTGACTGTTCCTGCTGCACAAACGAGTGCGACGTGCCAAAGTAATTGCGCCACGCGATGTCGACGATCTGCGGCGTCAACTTCAAACCTTGATTCTCGAACTTACAGATGTCTGTGGCGCGGTCGAGAATGTCGCGCGGCTCGCAGCCCTTCATCTGCCGCCGCTCCGTGCGATACTTCGCGAGGATGTGGTCCAGCACTGCTTTATCGACTGTGATGCCACGCTTACTCGCCTGATAATTGAAGATCGATGTGTACGCCGCCGGCGTGGGCGGCTCGACGCGCGCTCGATAACCCATGCGTCGCAGAAACGCCTGGTCCGCGAGGTCCTTCTCCTCGAGGTTTGTTGAAAACACGACGAGCTGCTCGAACGGAACTTCGATCTTCTTTCCGGTGTGCAGCGCGAGATAGTCAACGCGTCGCTCGAGTGGCACGATCCAACGGTTCAAAAGATCCTGCGGCGCGACGCGCTGACGTCCAAAGTCGTCGATCACGAGCGTGCCGCCGTTTGATTTCATCTGGAACGGCGCCTCGTAAAACTTCGCCGCTTCACTCCACGTCAGATCCGCATTCTCGAGTGTCAACTCGCCACCGACAACCACCAGCGGGCGATGAATCAACACCCAACGACGATCGAAATCGATCGGCGTCTCATCGGCTGACAGTGGTTCGTGACAATGCGAGTCGAAGATGCGAATGATCTGGCCGTCGATTTCGACTGCGTACGGAATCCAGATGCCGCCGTCGAGCGCGTTGTTGATGCGCTCCGCGACAGCAGTTTTCCCGGTGCCTGGCAAACCGGTTAGAAACAGCGAACGACGTGAGTTGATAACGCAGCCCAACGTCTGCAACAGCGAATCCGGCAGAATGAGATCGTGAAATGCTTGTTTGACAGTCTCAAGCGATGCCGTGTTAGACGGGATCGATTGCAGCTTCATCATGTGCGTGTAGTCGCGCAATGAAACCGGCGCCGGCCCAACATAACCGCTAATCGACAACAGCCGCGTCAGACGATCCCAGCCGTGGTCCAACATCGCGTAACGCGTGGAACCGATCGCCGACTGCATCTTCACTTCGATCAGCTTCTCGCGATACAGCTTTTGCAGCAGATCCTCGGTCAGCGTGCGTGGAAGGTTGATGCGTTCGGCGACCGCGGTCGTCGTTGGCTCGGGCAGCATGGCGACGTGCTTCAATGCGAGGTCGCAGAGAAACTGCTCGGAGATGCCGGTATCGGCGATTTCTTCCGGGAGCGGTGGCCCCATGCTCTCGATTTCAGCGCGCGTCAGGATGGCGGTGTGCGACATGGTTTTTCTCTTCTTAAGAATAGGACCGATAGGTCCTATAGGACTTATTTTCCGGTGTTAGTTCGAGGCGAGCGCCAGTGCGGTGCGAGCAGCATCAGAATCCGTCGCCCGGCCTACACGCTGGTAGAGATCGGTCAGACGTTGCAGCGCGAGGATGTTGGTTGGATCGATCTGGCGTGCGGCTTCGTAGTAACGGATCGCATCGTCTTCACGACCAAACCGCTCAAGCATCTTCGCAGTGTTAAGATTGCCTGTTAACGGACCAGTAGCGCGTGAGAAAGCTTTGTAAGCTTCGTCGATCTTCCCGAGACGGCAATAAGCCAGGCCGAGGTTGTTGAGAATGCGCTCATCCTGTGGCGCAAGCTTCGCGGCACGCTTCAAACGATCAACCGCAGCGCGGTAGTTGCCACTCTGATACAGCGAGAAGCCGAGGTTGTTGAGCGTGTCAGCATCCTCTTCCATCTTCACTGCGCGTTCGAACGAGTCGCGCGCGCGATCGTTAAAGCCCTTCTTGTCGTACGCGACACCTAAAAGATTATGTGCTTCCGTCAGCTTCGGATCGAGCGAAGCCGCCATCGAGAGCTCGGAGATCGCTTCGTTGTAACTACCTTCAAGAAGATACGCACGACCGGCTTCCAAGTGCTCTCTCGCCGAACCCTGCGAAGTCTCGCGCTTGACCGGCTGGTTGTTCGCGTCTTCGATGCGCGTGACGCCCGCACTCTCAAAGCGCTCGGCATCTTTCTCAGTCATGCGATGAACTTTGTTCGTATCGTCACCGCCGCCAAACAGTCTTCCAAACATCTTGAACGGCGCGGCCAGCACCTTGACGACTTTGTTGCCCTTCTTCTTCGGCTGCTCGGCATTGCCCGCCTCAGCGCCTGAATCCTCGAGCACGATCGCGTCGGGATCACCCTCGCGCTGGATCGTGGAAGCGCTCCACATGGCAGTCACACCGACGGTCAAAACAAAAGCGATTAGAACTGCAATGATTCTTCGTCTCTTCATTGGTCCACTCCTTTACATATTGCCGAGAACGTCCATGAGGTTCAGGGCAGCGGGGCCAAGGATTGCGATAAAAAGTGTCGGGAACAGAAAACACGCGAGCGGGAACAACAGCTTCACCGCGGCTTTTTGCGCTTCCTGTTCGGCGCGCTGGCGTCGCTTCGTGCGCAGTGAGTCAGAGAACACGCGCAGGCCCTTCGCGATCGAAGTACCAAACTTATCTGTCTGAATCAGCATCGCGACGAGACTGCGAAGATCGTCAACACCCGTTCGCTCGGCGAGATTGCGTAGTGCTTCATCACGTTCGCGACCAACTCGAATCTCGAGGTTCGCGAGCTCAAACTCCGCAGCGACTGCACTGTGAACATCTTTCAGCTCGCTCGAGACTTTCATCATCGCCGCGTTCAAACCCAAACCCGCTTCGACAGACACGACCATCAAGTCGAGCGCGTCCGCGAGGCCCCAGCGGAGTTCTCTTTGGCGCTTCTTGATCGTCTTCGTCAAAAAGAATGGCGGTAAAAAGAACCCGACGACGAACGCGATCATCACGCCGATCAGAACTGTAGAAAAAGCTTGAGCGAGATAAGTCGCAATAGCTGCCGTGATGACGGGATGCGCGATCATCGAAAGCACGTGAATGCCGCGATAGATGATGGCCGCTTCACTGGAGCGATAACCTGCCTGCATCAGCAGCCTTTGTGTCTTGCGGGCTTCCGACGCTGACGGAGGCAGGAGTTTGTTCAGCGGGTTTGCCAGGCGCTGTGCAATGTCGGTGGCCGGACTATCATCGGGAAGGACAGCCGCTGACGGCACGCTCGCTGTCGCTAAGCCGCCCTCTTTTCCGCTCATCCGGCGCAGCCGTTCAGTGGCAGCGCTCTGCGGTTTGTAGAGCAGCCAGTAGACACCGAGCATCCCCAAAGAGATGCAAACAAAAGTGGAGATGGCGATTAAGATGAGCATCAGCGTGGTCCTGGCTAAATTTTGATCTTCAAGATCTTTCTCACAATGAGCATACCGGTGATTTGCATCGTCAGCGCCGCGGCAATCAGGTAGTGACCGCGCGGATCTTTCCAGAGCACGCTCATGTATTCCGGATTCATTACCGTTACTGCGAGTGCGACGAAGATCGGCAGCGCACACAGCAGCCATGCAGACATGCGCGAGCTCGTCGTCAACGTTTTCAAATCGCCCATGATGCGGAAACGCTCGCGAATGGTGTACGCAACTTTTTCGAGAATCTCGGCGAGGTTACCGCCAGTCTCACGTTGAATCAGAATCGCCGTCACACACATCTTCAGATCGAGTAACGGAATTCTCTGCGTCAGATTTTCGAGCGCGAGTTTCACTGAGAGACCGAGGTTCTGTTCTTCATAAGCTTTGCGAAACTCGGTAGCGATCGGTTCCGGCATTTCAGTCGAAACCATGTGCAGCGATTCTGAAAACGCGTGACCGGCACTGAGCGCGCGGCTGATCAGATCGAGCGCGTCGGGAAGGTGATAAAGAAACGCGTCAAAACGTTTCTTTCGTTTCCACCAAACGTGCAGGATCGGTATCGACGCGGTGACGAGCCCGGCCAGGATCATCAGCGGGATGAACACCGTCAGCACCGACGCTGCAAGCGCTCCGAGCATTCCCGACATAAACGAAAACATCAGCAGGCGCGAAGGCGTGATATGCAGGTCTGCCTGGTCCAACATCCGCTTCAACTGCAACGCCGCCTGAATGTTGATCAGCGTGCGGTCGACAAACGGAATCTCGCTCATCAGCTCGTTGCGCGCGAGCACCACGTCGACGTCTTCCGTGTGCGCAGAATGAAGGAGTGCCTCGGACAGTCTCTTTTGCAGACGCTGACGCTTCTTGTCCGTGCCGTGCGTGGCGAGCAGGTAAGCGCCGAGCACCAGAAATAACGCAAAGACAAATACGAGAAACGATATGATCATCGATTACATCTCCTCGAAGAAGACGCGCGGTAGCTGCAAACCGCAGGCTTTCAACCGTTCGGCGAACCGCGGGCGAATTCCGGTCGGGCGGAAGCGTCCAAGCACCTGGCCCTGCGAATCGACACCCGTTCTCTCGTATTGGAAGATCTCCTGCATGGTGATCGTCTCGCCTTCCATGCCGGTGATTTCAGAAATGGATGTGACGCGACGCGAACCGTCAGACATGCGCGCCACCTGGACCACGAGGTTGATCGCGGACGACACCTGCTGGCGCATCGCGCGATCAGATAGCCGCATACCCGTCATCTGGATCATCGTCTCGAGTCGCGACAGCGCGTCGCGCGGCGTGTTTGCGTGAACGGTCGTCAAACTGCCGTCGTGACCCGTGTTCATGGCCTGAAGCATGTCGATAGCTTCACCACCGCGCACCTCGCCGATCACGATGCGATCGGGACGCATACGTAGCGCGTTGCGCACGAGATCTCGCTGCGTTACTTCACCGCGACCTTCGATGTTTGGTGGTCGAGTTTCGAGCCTGACGACGTGCGGCTGCTGGAGCTGAAGTTCCGCCGAGTCTTCGATCGTGACGATGCGCTCGTTTTCCGGAATGTATGCTGACAGCGCGTTCAGCAGTGTCGTTTTACCGGCGCCGGTGCCCCCCGAAATCAAAATGTTCAGGCGCGCATGCACGACCATCTGCAGCATGTCCGCAATTTCTTTGGTAAGCGCTTTGTTCTCGACGAGCATCGACATCTTCAGCGGGTCGGCTCCAAAGCGGCGGATTGAAACAACCGGACCATCGATCGACAGCGGGGGGATGATGGCGTTAACACGCGAGCCATCCTGAAGGCGCGCGTCGACCATCGGCGACGACTCATCGATGCGGCGACCGATCGACGAAACGATTCGTTCGATAACGCGCATCAGGTGCTCGTCGTCTTTAAAGGTGACATTCGTGCGTTCGAGTTTGCCGCGACGCTCGATATAGATCGTGTCGTGGGTGTTGACGAGGATGTCGGAGATGGTCGGATCTTTCAGCAACGGCTCGAGTGGTCCCAGACCAAAGAGCTCGTGCTGAACGTCGTTGACGAGTCGCTCGCGCTCCGACACTGACAGCGGCATCGCTTCCTGGGCCAGCACGGCTTCGGCCAGTCGCGAGACTTCCGCATGGACCTGTTCCGAAGTCAGCGTCTGGAGCTTGGTCAGATCCATCCGGTTGATTAAGGTGCGGTGGAGACGCGACTTCATCTCCTGGAACGAATGCTGGCCAGTTCCGTCCGCGACAGTTCCCGGTGCGTTGTTGTTGTTTCCGATTAATCTTTCACGAAGTGCCATAGTGTTTGCTCATCCGCGGAGCTGCCGCTCGAGTTAGACCTTTTCCATTGAGGCTTGCAGTTTGAAATTCGGTTGGGCCGACTGCTTCTTCAGTAAACTGGCCCAGAAAGGACGGCGTTGCTTGTGCTCGTCGATCGGCGCGAGACCAAGCGACATCTGCTGCGCGATACGACGAATCTCGAGCGCGATCTTTGACGTCGGCTCGGCTTGCACGAGCGGCGTGCCGAGGTTGATTGATCCGACCGCTGTCTGATAGTCGCTAGGCACAAAACCAACTACAGGCTCGCCCAGAAACTTTTCAACCTGCCTGAGATCGAGATCGATCTGCTTGCTCCAGCGGTTCACGACGATCTTTACTTTCTTACGCGGATATCCGAGGCGATCGAAGATCTCGAGCGCTCGTTGCGTGCTGCGAATAGCAGGAATATCGAGCGTCAGGATCAGGACGATCTCGTCGGACTGATCGAGAGCAGCGAGCGTGATCGAGTCGAACGTGTGCTGCGGATCGAGGACGACGTAGTCGTAATGCTCGCGCAGTTTCTCCAGCACTTCGAAGATGTGCTGCGGCTCGATCTCGTCAGCGGAGTCGGCTTCGTGCGGCGCAGACAAAAGCGACAAGTGCTGTGAGTGCGGAGTCACGAGACTGTTGATAAGTGTTTCGTCGAGACGCTGGCGTTTCTCGACCATGTCAGCGATCGAGTATTTCGTTTCAAGACCCAAAAACAGCGGCAGATCGCCGGCCTGTAAGTTCAGATCGACGAGCACGGTCTTTGAATTGGTAGCTGCGGCGAGATTGGTAGCGATGAACGAAGTGCCGCAGCCGCCTTTGCTTGAAAACACGGCGACCATGCGGCCCTTCTTCTTCGGTGTCTCAACCTTCTGCGTGCAAAACTCCGAAATACGATCCAGCACCGTGCGCAGCTCTTCTGCGCTAATCGGAATGCGCAAAAACTCACGCGCGCCGGCGCGGAGGCTGCGCAGGATCAGATCGGGCGATGCATCCTGTGCGGCTGAGATGAGGGCGGTTTCCGGACATTCGGTATTAAGCCTTTCAATAAACTTCACTGCCTGATCGGCATTCGCGCCATGGAGTGCGATCACCGCAGCAGCCGGTTTGAGACGGACGATCTCTTCGTAAAGCTGTTCCGTATCGTTACCACCTGCAAGCAGTTTGACGCGTGGTTCAGCAGTCAGGGCCTTGCGGATGTCTTTGAAGTTTTCGAGTCCGGTGCTGAGGACTACTACTGAAATTGGTTCGGTCATCTCTTCCTCGTGATTCGTTAATTCGAATCCCACTGCCGGCGGCTGTCTTGAAATGAATTAGTGACAGAGTGCCTGGGGGTTACGGTAGGTCCATCGCAATGTTGCAAGGCCGGTTAATCCGGAGCGATGTTCAAACGGCTGGCGTAGTACTGGAGCCATCCGGCAGTGGATTCGAAACTTGAGACTGGCTTAGCTTTGGTCAAACTGAACTCCTGACCCTAAATGTTGTCGGGAATAAACCCGGCGTTTTCCCCTTGAAATGTCGTGGTGTAGTTCGGCATCGTGATCGTGGTGCCGATGATGGGAATGACGAATTGAAACTGGTAACCACTAACGCTTACGGTCGCCGTTCCTTTGTTTAATGCAAAATCAGTATAGGTAACCTGCACGTTTGCAGTCGTAAGATTGGGAACCACAGCCTGGCTTCCGCCAGCCGGATCGCCATAGACCACAACGTTCTTCACCGCAGCCGAGTCAGCAGTTGAATGAAGAGCGGCGTATCGTGCTCCGCGACGTGCGGCGTCGGTAAGCGCATTGTGTACCCAGAGAGCGCGTCCAAATTCCATCACTGCAAACATCGCCGTCAGGAAAACTGTCAACGCGATCGCAAATTCGATCAGCGTTGAGCCGCGCTCACCAGACTTGAACAGTTTGTTTTGCTTCATGATCATTACCCCTCACTAAATTGGGGGAGGTTGGGTTAACAGGTAACGCATCGTCACACTGGGCTTCACATCAACGTTCAAAGAGAGACCGGCATTCTTAAGCAACGCTCCCAAATTGAAGATTGGCTGATGCTGATAACCAACGATCTGAATCGTCACTGTATCCGGTACGAGTGTGATAGGACCCTGCTTCGTGATGATCACCTGTGAAGGCGATAACCCGGGCAAGATCGGTGGTCCACTGCCGGCCGGATTCCCGTACACAACGAGGTTCCTGGCTTTCGTGTCTTCGATAGCTTCGACTGGAGCCGCAGACAGGTAACGAGTGCCAACCTGCGCCGCTTTCGCCAGCGTCGTGTACTCGTAAAAGTACCGTCCAAACTCCGCAGTGGCTGCAAACAGGATCAAAAAAATCGGTACGACGATCGCCGCCTCTATCAGTTGCACTCCGCTCTCGTCACGACCAAAGCGATGCAACTGAAGCAGGCGCCTGAAGCGAAGTCGAGTACGTATTCGTCGAATTCGTGCATGCATGATTTCACCTACTTGTAGAGCACTGGAACAGTCAGGTTGGAGTTCGTGGCGCCAGCTCCGGGAACGTAGTAGCTGTTACCCGCGAATGCTGTGTCCTTGATGTATTCAGCCTTCAGCTCACCGCCGGTGCCGCCACCAACGGAGGTTTGCAGGAAGAAGACTCCGAACCTGTCGACGATGATCGTGTCGCGGCCTTCTCCGGGCAGTGCAGTTGCAATCGGTAGAATTATGATGCGACGGCCGGTGACACCTGGATGTGATGGCGGTTTGAAAGTCGATTGCTTGTCGTACGCATCTTTCGTGATGTTTTCCGCGATGTTTGTGTCGGGTGGCGACAACGTCGGGTCCAGGCCCGAGGCATAGATATCGAAACGCGTGTTGATACCTTGCCGGATTGGACCACTGGTCACACCTGGTTTCGTTTCAATCTCCTGACCTGCGGAGATACACCAGTTGACACCGTTCGACATTCCCTCTCGATCACCGCTACCACCTGACTCGACCGGAGCCAGCAGTTGATAGTTTCCCGGTGAAACCATAGTTCCGGAGTCGAGACGAAATGTGTAAGTGCCTCCCGACTTGATTGGGTCAGCGAGGTTGTCGAGCACGAATGCCGGCAGCCACGGACAGATGACATTGAGCGGGACTGACAGTCCTGCTGTCGCCGTGGCGTTAAGGTTCTTGCTTTTACCCAGGACCAACGCCGCGAAAGACATGGCAACCGGCAAATCAGGCGTCGTGACCTTCACGAAACGAATATTGGTTGGCGAAAGAAACGCGGAGCCCTCGCTCATGTATGGGCCTTCAAGATTGACTGCAAAAAGAACGTTTGAGCGCTGAATCGTCACACCCGTCTTGTTGAAGTCATACTTGTTCATTTCCTTGACAGCGCGCGTGGCGGCTTCCGTAATGCCCGGCCCGTCGCCGTTCAAGCCAGAGACGCCGGCCAATGCAGCAGCATCGGCGGCGTTCTGGAGTTCTGCTTTTGACAGGTACAACCTGCTGATGTCGATGCCCATTCCGACTGCCAGCAGCACTGCCAACATCCCGATTGCTGATGTCGCCAGGATTGAACCTCGTTCTCGTTTTCCCTTTTCTGCTTGTTCTGATCTCTTCTTCATGTTTGCCCCCAATTACATTCGGACGAAGATCGGCTCGAGAAAAAGAGGTGTTAGTTACCAGGGCCTGACAGAGTTTGGATTCGGATCCATGACTACTGCTTTGGCAACTGGCAGGGCAGGATTACTGTTGCGCGTGCTGCTCACTGAGCCGCTCGTGCTTGATTGGGTGGTTGACTCGGTGGCTTTGGCTTTCGGCGTTTCGACCTTGGCTGGAGCCGGCGCGGCTACTGGAGTCTGCTCGTTCTGTCCGGAGACTTTGTAACCAGTCTTACCTTCGACGCCTTCGCCCTTCGGCTCAACGCCCAACGGCGAGTTGCCCTTCAGACCATCCATACCGCGCATGTTCGGCAGCTCGTCGCCGTTGATCGGCTTCACCATGTGCGCCGTCACGAAGAACATCAGCTCTGTTTCCTGCTTTTCGAAAGTCTTTGATTTGAAGAGATTGCCGATGATGGGAATCTCACTGACGAGCGGGATTCGCGACAGGGTCTTGGTTTCGTTGTTGTCGAGCAGACCTGCGAGCGCGAACGATTGACCGTCGCTCAGCTCGACACCGGTCTTGGCGCGGCGAGTGCGCAAGGCTGGAATTACAAACCCGTTGAAGCGAATACCGTTATTGAAATCGATGGTGGAAACTTCAGGTTCGAGTTCCAGGCGAATGTGATTTTCATCGATGATCGTCGGTTTGAAGTTCAGTCGCACGCCATACTCTTTCCAAACGATGGTGATGGCGTTGCCCTGCGTGTTCTGAAGCACCGGCACCGGGAACTCACCACCAGCGAGGAAGCTCGCCTGCTGGCCGTTCATGGCGATCAGGTTCGGCTCAGCCAGCTGGCGGAAAGCACCTTCCTGACGGAGCATCCGAAGGTATGCACCCGTGTTTATCTGTCGATTAAAAAGGAAAAGATTCAGCGCCGGTTGGACGAGCGTAAAGAGCTGAGCACCCGCTGGGCTGGAATTTACGCGATCCAGAATGCTCGGTGCACCACCACTGTTGATGTAACCGCCGGTTCCGCCCTGCGGCAGCGCCGTGTATGACGTGTTGTAGTCGCGGAGTTTGTTGCGGTTCACTTCAGCGACGCGAACTTCGAGTTGAATCTGTGTCGCATTCGTAGTCGGCGACGTCAGCATGTTCACGACTTTGAAATTCGCGGCTTCGACAACGCTCTGCACCTGCGCCGCCGTGTTGGAATCCTTCACGCTGCCTGAGATCACAACTGATCCATTGGCCTGGCTGAGACGGATGTCGTCTTTCGGAAAGAGGGCGCGCACTTGCGAGTCGATTAACGAAAGATTGGCGCGGACAAAAACGTCGAATACTAAAAACTGACCGCCGGTCTGCTCCCATGCGATGAAGTTGACCTGGCCGAAAGCTTTTCCATTTACGAGCACCTGGTCCGGCGTCACCAGCACCGCTTCCGCGATGTCAGGATTCGAGACTGAAAAACGTCCGACCGGGCGATCGAAGTTGATCACGCGCGACTGCCCCACCAGAACGTTGACGGCAATCGCCTCTTTGTTCTGACTGAACGACGCCTTGTAAGAAGTTTCCTGGGCGTGCGCGATGGAAGTGGCAAATATGGTAATCAGTGACGCCAGCAATAAACTCACTCGGCGTGAAATTGGGGAACGGCTCTGCATGATCTTATGCTCCTTTGTTTCAAGCGATCGTCGACGCGATCAACTAGTCTGTTCTATGGAAACTCGACGTTGCGCTTCTTCGCGCCTTCGATCATTTCCACCTGGGTACGTGGAGTAGGCTGAGGAGCCGGGGCTGCTGCAACTGGTTTCGGCGCAGGCGCTGCTGACCTGCGAACTGGCTGCGATTGACTCTTCGGCTGTTCACTCTTCAGTGAACCCGGCTCGGGAGCCGGCGTGGCCTTGTCGCCATTCAACAAACCGCGCTTGTTGACGCCCGTTGTCTGTTCGTCACCCTGATCGATCTGGCTGCGCATCATGAGCTGGAGTTTTCCTTCGCTCGAAGCGAGGGCGAGTTTTTCTGCCTGCTCGGGCGTGACCTGAAGCGTCACAGCCTTCACGCTGTTCGCTTCGCGCTCATCTTTCGGCTTGTCGATGTTTTGACCGTTGGCCAGGACCTTGATGTTCTGCAACACGATCTTCGAGATCGGGTCCTGCATGCCGGAACCTTCGCGCGGGTCGATCACGACGACCACGTCGACCATCGTGCCGGGCATGATGAAGCCGGAGATGCCCGCGGCATCGTCAACCTTCACCGTCATCGCGCGATAGCCCTCGGGAATGATCGCCGACAAGCCGGCGGCCGTGCCTTCGGGTGCTAATCTCGATTCAGTGATCGGCTCTTTAGCGGCGATGTTCATTACAGCGACGCGACCAGCCAGTTTTTCAGGAGTGTCGAAAGCTCCGTCGGGAGTTGATTCCTTGGGAAACTGGACCACCATGATCTGCTCGGGAATGATCTTGCTTCCGAGCGGGATAGGAACTTTGGCCACCGCAACCTTGTTCAGGTTCTTGGTGTAGGCCTGTGCGCTCGATAGATATCGGCTGACTGATACGGCAGCGAGCACTCCAAAAATCAGCGCCCCTACCAAAACTAAGAAGAAACGTTTGTTTCGCATGGGAATCAACTCTCCGTTGTCGCCAGGTCAGGGCCTGGTTGATTGCCGGCGCGCGTACGCGCCTTAAGCGTGAAATATCGCGGTTGCGATAATGGCGCCGATGGTGATAGCCACACCATACGGAATGGTGAGGCGACGATCAGCAGGGACACTGAATTTCGGCATCTGCCAACCTGGTAACAAGCCGACGAGAATTTGCAGCACACGATGCATCGTGTTTACGAAAACTCCCGAGCGCAGCACGGAAACCAGGGCCAGCACACCGCCGGTTAGAACGACCACCACAAAAGTCGGAAGCACGAGTTGAGCGCCGAGTACTGAGCCGACCGCGGCGAACAGTTTGACGTCGCCTGCGCCCATCGCTCCGAAAACGTGCAACATGAACATCAAGATAAAGGCCAGCACGCACCCGCCGATGCTGTATAGACCACCCTGCCAACCGCCAAGGGTGACATTGAGAGTGAGTCCGCTGATCAGAGTTGCGAGTACGAATGCATTAGGAATGCGGCGATACCGCACGTCGTGGTAGATGATCAGCACGGCGAGCGGCACGAGAAAAAGTTCAACGATAATTGCGGTAGGGCTCAGCATCTCTCGACTCAGACAGCAACGTTTTTGAGGATTCGCAGAAAGGTGGCGGCGCACCTGTGTAGTTAAACTTCACAAGGCGCGCCACCGGCATGGCAGTTCACTGGCTGACTTATTTGATCCAGCCAGCCAGGGCATTGATGCGAGAACCGATATTAGTTCCGAGTAACTGGAACGCAGCCACAGTCGCTACCGCCACGAGCGCTGCAGCGACGGCATATTCCGACAGCTCAAGCCCTGTTTCGTCTTTCAAAAATTTCTTGAACATGATCGATTCCTTTCTTCGAAGGAATTGAAGGCTTGAGCCTTCCCTTCCAGCCGGTAGGAATTACTGAATCTTGCCGGCGAGTTCGTTGATCTTCGTGCCGATGTTGGTACCGAGCAGTTGGAAAGCGGCGACGCAGGCCAACGCGATGAGCGCTGCGGCAACTGCGTATTCGGAAAGTTCCAAACCACTTTCGTCTTTCAAGAATTTCCTGAACATTCGATCAATCCTCCCTCACAATGCGAAGGCTTGCGCCTTCTACAGCCCGGCAGCACATCCTCGCTGCTGCCGGGTCAATGAGTTCCTTAAGAACTACTTGATCTTGCCGGCGAGGTCGTTGATCTTCGTGCCGATGTTGGTGCCCAGCAATTGGAAGGCGGCGACGCATGCCAACGCGATAAGCGCTGCGGCGACTGCGTATTCAGAAAGTTCCAGACCGGTTTCATCAGCGAAAAATCTCTTAATCATTTTGGTTGCTCCTTTAGATTCGATTAGGCGTTGTTGCTCGAACGAGCGACATATGAAGGCGGGTGTCAGTAGCTGTCTTTGCTGTCGAAAATGGAACCGCTTTGGACGTGCGACGTCCGAAGCCGTTGATCCCACTGAGAACAGCACTCGACAACGTGAGCAGCAGTAGCAGCACTTCGTTGTTTCTGATCCCCGCAGTCTTGATGCTGACGAGCATCGCCAGCGCCAGGAAGGGAGTTAGAACAGCGAGCATTACGACTGATGCCAGGTTTGTAGTGACTTTAGCTTTCATTGTGTTGTCAGCTCGACCAGTGATGCGATGCGTTTGCTTCGCGGACGAGGAGGAGGTTTACAACCAGTGTGCCAGTGGTCTAATCGAGGTTTTTGGCGGTTTTGTGGGGGTGGTTTGTAGCCCGTGGTTGACAAGCTCGTGGGGGAGGACGAGTGGGATTAGCTGTGGGAGGTCTGTGTTTATTAGCTATGGCCCATGTCGCCCGCAGTTGACAAACTATCAGCCACAAAAGGCACAAAAGGCACAAAACAGAAAGGAGGTTTGAGTTCGGCCCTCAAACCTCCTTCTTAATATGTGCCTTTTTGCCTTTTTGTGGCTAAGCGCGGTATTGCATGCCGGGTTCAGTGTCTTCCTGTAAAAAGTCTCCGATATCTATAGCCAGGCGTTTGAGCTTCTTATATAAGGTCTGCCGCGATCCTAAGCCGAGCGCTTCACTCGCCTTGGCGACGTTGCAATCATGTCGCTTGAGCGTCTCTGTGATCACACGCCGCTCGTAACTCTCGAGCAAATCGTCCAACTTAGCCGCCGGCACCTCGCTGTGCGCGCCCTGCGGGTAAATTCTCGGGCTGATGTTCTCGGGACGAATGTATCCATCGTCCTCTGCATACAACACGAGCCGCTCGATCTCCGCCGCGAGCTCACGAATATTCCCGGGCCACGAGTAAGTCTCGAGAATCTGGATCGCGTCCGCAGTGATTCCAGAAATTGGCCGCTCATTCTTTCGCGCGTAATGACTGACGAAATGCGAAATCAGCGCCGAGATATCTTCACGCCGTTCACGTAGTGGCGGCACCTTCAACGTCAACGTCGCGATTCGATAGTAAAGATCCTCGCGAAACAGATTCTCACTTACGAGCTTCTCGAGATCCTTGTGCGTGGCGGCAATCACGCGCACGTTGACTTTGCGCGGCGCTCGCTCACCAAGCGTGTGAATCTCTCCCTCTTGTAAGAACCTCAGCAGCTTTGGCTGGAGCGGCAGCGGCAGGTCACCAATCTCGTCGAGGAACAACGTTCCGTTCTCCGCAGACCGAATCAACCCGGCCTGGTCCGACATTGCACCCGTGAACGTTCCACGACGATGACCAAACAACATGCTCTCGATCAGCTCAGCGGGAACCGCAGAACAGTTGAACGGAATAAACTCGCTTTCGGATCGCCGGCTCAGTCGATGAATAGCGCGCGCGATCAGTTCCTTGCCTGTCCCCGATTCTCCCGTGACGAGAATCGTCGAATTCGAATCTTTGATTCGCTCAACATTGCGCGCAACGTCTGCCATCGCACGACTGCTGAACACCATTCCCGGCAACGAGCTTGCTGACAACACACTCACCGGTTTAGTCCCGGTTGGGACCACGTTTGTCGATTGATGTGAGTGGGCCAGGTGCGCGACATCGCTGAGCGCGTTGAGCTCCTTCGCCTGTTGCGCAGTCAACGGCCGCACACAACGACCATACAACGCAGCGCCTTCGCGCATTGCTGACGGCAGAGCAAGCAAAAGGCAGATCGCCTGATCGCCTTCCGCTGCCGGTTGAGGTAGACCCTTGTTCGCGAAGATCTCCGCAACCGCACGCTCGCCAATCGCGATCTCCTGCTCCTCGAGTCCTTCGGCCCAGCGCAACGTTGGTTTACCCGACTCGGACGTCGCCCAGATGGATAAGCCATACGTAGGCGCCGTCGCCTCCACCATCAGACTCATCTTTATCATTACTTCGTAAAGCACGTCCGGGCCACCACTCGCGGCCTGGCAGACTGCTCGTACGATGGAACTGATGGGTAATAGCGAAGAACTCGACTCGGAGGCAGGGGCATCCGGGCTTTTGACCGCAGAGTCAGACATCAACACCCTTCCTTGCTGTGCTTGAAAAGTTTGGGATCCTTTTAATTGAGGGCCGCAGGGCAATGGACGCTAATGCTTTGTCGCCCACAGTTCACAAGTCTAGTTATCCACCCCGCTACTGTCAACAATGTTTTACGTGCCTGATTTTCGTTCGCCGCCTGTTCGCCGTTTTTCTGCTTAAGCGTCGCTTAATTCAAGTAAATGTTCAACTTACGGGCGTAAAGCGTTGAGGAGAAATGTCTTTACACGCTTAAGCACGGGTGCTACATTCCGCCGATATCGCCGCTAAGTTGTTGAGCGGTAAGATATTGACAAGCCGTAAAGCACATTTGGTTGGGGCTGCGGGTCATCAATAGCCGCCTATATTGTGGCCAAACCCACAGAATACATTTAAGCAGCCTCTTAACTTTGAGCGCATGACAATCTACTCGGGTCACGGGGATGGCAGGCCGTTGGATGCGGGGCCTTCACCTTTGCCGCAGTTGGCATGGAGCTGGAAAGTAGGAACTGACTGGAATCTGCACGGCGAAGGAACTGGGAGGTGCTGAGGTGAGCAAGGTCGCAAACAATTATTGGGTTGACGAAAGAATCAGGGCGCAGCGCGTGTCCCCCCGCGCCAGTTCTCTGCCATCGGTGCAGCAGATCTCGATGGAGATCATCGGAACGCGCACGGAGGTCCGCCGGCGCGGCGGAATAATTCCCTCCTGGGTAGTTTTCGGAATGATTTTGCTGGCGACTTTCGCCGTTTGTGTGACGGTGAATATGCGCACGCGCGCCAAAGTTCAGGTTGCGGCGCAGCAGCTTACGGCCATGGAGACTGATGTTGAAGCGTTGCGAGGCGTTAATCAATCGTTGAAAGCGGAGTTAGAAAGATTGCGAACAGATCCGCGGACTATTGAGCTGGCGGCACGTGCCCAGCTAAACATGGTCCGGAGCAATGAATTTGTTGTCCCCGTTGAATAGTCATGATAAATAACGGAGGAATCGATTTCCATGCCTGCCAACACCTGCCCGTAGATTTTCACTGCTCGACATCCACGCATCCGGGTTAACCCTCCGAGTTGGCGCGGCTGTGACTGCCATCGCAGCCGCGCTCCCCTCTTAAGTCACAAACAACTTCTCTGCGTTAACTCTGCGTCCTCTGCGTCTCTGCGGTGTGATAGTGGCTATCCGCCTATTTCACCGCAGAGGACGCAGAGTTAACGCAGAGGATTTGTGCTTTTTGTGCCTTTTTGTGGCTAGTGTTAATATCCGAGCGATGCCTGAAACAAAAGAAAGCTCACCTGCTGAAGTAGAGCGCGAGCGTTGGGAGGAGCAGACTCTCCAGCCGGCGCTGAACAAACGTCCCGAACGAAAAAAGAGTTTTCAAAGCGTCTCACTCGACGAAGTCGAACGCCTTTACACTCCTGACGACATCGAAGATCTCGATTACACGCGCGACATCTCCTTTCCGGGTGAGTTTCCGTATACACGCGGCATCCATCCAACCGGCTATCGCGGCAAGCTCTGGACCATGCGACAGTTCGCGGGTTTCAGCACGCCGGAAGAAACCAACGCGCGTTTCAAATATCTGATGCAACAAGGCCAGACCGGCCTCTCAGTAGCCTACGATCTCCCAACACTGATGGGATACGACGCTGACTCACCTTTATCAGAGGGTGAAGTCGGCAAATGCGGCGTCGCCGTATCGTCACTCGCCGACATGGAAGTCCTCTTCGACGGAATTCCACTTGAGCAAGTCACCGTCTCTCAAACCATCAACGCGCCCGCCTCGGTCCTGCTCGCGATGTATCTCGTCGTCGCGGAAAAACAGGGCGCTCGTTGGGAGAAGATCTCAGGCACACTCCAAAACGACATTCTTAAGGAGTACATCGCGCAGAAAGAGTGGATCTATCCGATCAAGCCGGCGATGAAGCTGGTGATAGATACGTTTGGGTTCTGCACTGAACATGTGCCGCGCTATAACCCTGTCTCAGTGAGTGGCTATCACATTCGCGAGGCCGGTGCGACCGCAGTGCAGGAGCTCGCGTTCACTTTGCGCGACGGTATCGAATATGTGCAATGGGGCGTGGATGCAGGTTTAGACGTAGACCAGTTCGTGCCGCGCATGTCTTTCTTCTTCAATGCGCATAACGACTTCTTTGAAGAGATCGCGAAGTATCGTGCGGCGCGCCGCATCTGGGCGCGTGAGATGAAGCAACGCTTCGGCAGTGATTACGAGCGCACGCTTCAGATGCGTTTCCATACTCAGACGGCTGGCGTATCGTTGACGGTCCAACAACCACTCAACAACATCGTCCGTGTCGCGATCCAGGCACTCGCTGGTGTTCTCGGCGGCACACAGAGTCTGCACACTGACGCTTACGACGAAGCACTCGCCCTTCCGACTGATCGCGCGGCACTCATCGCGCTCCGCACACAACAGATCATCGCGGAAGAAACGGGAGTGGCGAATACAGTCGATCCACTCGGCGGCTCTTACTTCCTCGAAGCGCTAACTGAAAAGATGGAACAGGAAGCACTCGAGTATTTCCGCAAGATCGACGCGATGGGCGGCATGGTCTCGGCGATCGAAAAAGGTTTTCCGCAACGCGAGATCCAGGACTCGGCTTACCAGTATCAGAAGGCTGTCGAGCGCGGCGAGCAGGTGATCGTCGGTGTCAACAAATACACGATGACGGACAAGCCTTCGGAAGTTCCGATCCTCGTGATCGACGAATCAGTGCGCACACACCAGGTCGAACGACTCGAACAAACACGCATACGTCGCGATGCAGGCGCGGTGTCAAACGCACTCGAAAAACTCAAAACGGCGGCACACAAAAACGAGAACACGATGCCCGCAACGATCGATGCAGTTCGAGCTTACGCGACACTCGGCGAGATCTGCGCAGCACTCAGAGACGTCTACGGAATCTACGAAGAGCCAGCCTTCTAACCCGCACCTATGTCCAATCGCAAGATTAGAGTTCTTGTTGCCAAGCCCGGACTGGACGGCCATGACCGCGGCGCCAAAGTCATCGCTCGCGCGCTCCGCGATGCAGGTATGGAAGTGATCTACACCGGCTTGCGACAGACGCCGGAGATGATCGCGGCAGCGGCGCTACAGGAAGACGTGGACGCGGTCGGTGTCTCGATCCTGAGTGGCGCACACAACACGCTCTGCCCACGCATTGTCCAGTTGCTGCGTGAAAAAGGCATGGACAACGTCCTTGTCCTCGTCGGCGGCATCGTCCCTCAGGAAGACCTGCCGCGGCTGAAGGAACAGGGCGTCGCTGAGGTGTTTCTGCCCGGCACCTCAACGGAAGACATCGTCAAGTTTCTCCAGGACAACGTCAAACCCCGCGACTAAACCAGCCTACAAAATTGTGGAATTCGTCCCGTTTTTCGGATAGCAATTGGACCAATTTTCACCCGCATCGCGGAAATCCTAGGAAATCCGCTGACTTCCTGTCCCTGAACCTAGAGGCATGTATGTTGCGATGCTGAGTTCCGCTACGGGACTTACGAAACTACTGTCGGCAAAAGGTTTCCCCGACAACTCACCTCTTTTACCAGGAGACGATTAACATGAAGACTGGCTATTCAAACAGATGGCTTTTTTCGGCCTTCCTGACGGTGCTCATCGTCGCATCGTCGGCTATGTCGATCAGTGTATTCGGTCAAACATCGAACACGGGTACGGTCACCGGAGTAGTCAAGGATGAGAAGGGTGGTTTAGTCCCCGGTGCGTCCGTAAAAATTGTTAACCTCGGCACCAACGCCGAGCGCACCGCGACCACGAGCTCAGATGGTGTTTACGAGATCACCCAGCTCGTACCCGGCAACTACCGTTTAGAAGTACAGGCCACAGGGTTCTCCAAGTTCGCGCAGGAACCCGTTGTCATCAACGTTCTCCAGCGCACCACCGTCAACCCCGATTTGAAAGTCGGTGGCATCGGAGAAACAGTCACGGTCACAGGCGAAAGCACGGCACTCGTCGAAACTACCAAGACAGACGTCAGCGGAGTTATCGACCAGCGCCGCCTTGAAAACCTGCCGGTGAACGGCCGCTCATTCGCATCACTCGCGATCCTTATCCCCGGCGCGACACTGCAACCATCATTCGATCCGACGAAAGCACGCGTCGGCACATTCTCCGTCGGCGGCTCCACCGGTCGCAACCTCAACATCACGATCGACGGTGGCGACAACAAGGACAACGCCGTCGGCGGCATTCTCCAGAACTTCTCGATGGAAGGTATCCAGGAGTTTGCACTTTCAACCCAACGCTTTTCAGCAGCGAATGGTCGTTCGGGTGGCGCGCTGTTGTCAGTGGTTTCAAAGAGCGGCAGTAATAATTTTCACGGATCAGTATTCGGTTTCTTCCGTGATGATGCGTTGAACGCTAACGCACCGAAGCTCTTGTCCGAAGCAAATCCTGATCTCTTTCCGGATCCTGCAGACGCAGTGAAGCCGCCGTTCAGTCGCCAGCAGTTTGGTGGATCGATCGGTGGTCCAATTAAACAGGACAAGGCCTTCTTCTTCGGCACGGTGGAGCGCACGCGTGAGCGCGGCAACTCGATCGTCCCTGGAGTCGATCAAGAGAAGATTGGCTTCCTCCAGCCGTTTGGCTATGAGGCCGTCCAGTTCCTGCCACAACCTTTCAACGACTGGCAGTACACCATCAAGGGCGATTTCAATCTGTCATCGAAGCACACGCTCGTGACCCGTTTCGCCGGTCAGAACAACGATGCCCTAAACGATCAGGCGGGCTTTCTCGTCGTGCGTACTGACCTCTCTGGTGGTAATGAGAGTCTGAATACGCTCTACAACTTCCTCGCTTCGTTGAGCTCGACGTTCTCAAATTCAACGGTCAACCAGTTCACCTACCAGTACCAGACTTTCGACAATCGCATTAATGCGACGACCGACTTAAACTTGCTCGTTTTCCCTGATGGTCTTGCCGTCGGTCGAAATGGGAACGTGCCGCAACAAACACTTCAGAAGAAGCACCAGTTCCGCGACGACCTCACGTGGAACCGCGGCAATCACGGGTTCAAGTTTGGTGGCGACATCACATTCGTCCCCACCCTCGGCGGCCTCTTCGCTTTCAACTCGGCGCCCGAGTATGACTTCAACTTCAACGCGGATGAGATCGCACTCAATCCCGGACAGTTTCCGCAGGGCTTTCGCACGACACAGGTTTTGCCCGGGCCAGTTACTTGCCCGGCAATTGTCGGCACCGCTACATGCACTGCGGGTCAGCTCGCCGGCATAGGCGTAGTTGGCGCAGTGTTCCTCTCCGGCGGTGATCCCAGCTTCAACCTTCGTGAAGGCGCAAAGCAGTTTGCGGTTTACGCCCAGGACGACTGGAAGATCACTCCGCGATTCACACTGAATCTCGGCGTTCGCTACGACGTGGATCTCGGCTTTGTCGATAACGCGCATGCCGCCGAGAACCGAACGTTCCGCGCACTGCAGATCATCGGCAGCCCATTTGCGCATAAGGTGGTTGAGGACGATAAGAACAATATCAGCCCGCGCATCGGTTTCGCCTGGGACCTCCGTGGCGATGGCCGTTCAGTGTTAAGGGGCGGATATGGAATTTACTACGATCAATCCTTCTTGAACGTGCCACTCTTCGCGGTGCAACAGGCAAACCCTGAGATCTATGCCACCTTCCTTAACGATGGTGACAACCTCAGCATCAATTCGCCCGCGCCGACTGTTCCGCGTCCGCTCAACAACCCGTTGTCGGGCACGCGCGGCAGAATGCTCGATCCGGACTTTGAATCGCCATACACCCAGCAGTGGAACCTGGGCTACGCGCAGGAGATCGGCAAAGATATGGCGTTGGAGTTTGATTACATTCACATCCTCGGACTCCACGAGTTTTCCAGTCTCGACATCAATCCACGCATTGGGCCACTCATCAACGCACAGCGCAGCAGCTCGAACCCGGGCCGCATCCTGGCGTCACAATTCGCAGCGCACGCAGCGGAGTTGACGGCTGCATTCGGAACGCCAACGCCTTTCGGCCGGATCACAGTCGCTCAATCCGACAGCCGCTCACGTTACGATGCGTTCACAGCCGCGTTCAAGAAACGCTACTCGAACAAGTTTCAACTGAACGCCCACTACACGTTGGCAAAGTCGCAGGCATGGTTCGGCGCAACAGCCGACTTTGGCCTGCAGCCACAGAATTTGTTCGAGAAGTTTAATCCGATTAACTTCGGCCCCACCGGTGAAGACGAGCGCCATCGTTTCGTCGTCTCCGGTATCTTCGATCTACCGTGGGACTTCCAGGTGTCGCCGATCTTCCAAGTGGCGTCCGCGCGTCCGTATAGCATCTTTCCGGCATGCGGTTGCGACATTAACCGTGACGGCGTGAATAATGATCGCGACTCAGTCAATCCGGGAATCGACGATCAACACAAGCTGCCATTGAACGATCACCGCGGCGACAACTTTTCACAGTTGAACGTGCGCGTCTCGAAGTTCTTCAAATGGGGCGAGAACAAAAAGCTTGGTCTCTTCTTCGAGGCGTTCAATGTTTTCAACACTGGAAACTTCGGTAACCAATTCCAGAATGTGACGGGCGAGCCGGACTTTGGCAAACCCATCAACTTCTTTGGCGCGACCGGCTTCTCTGAGCCCCTGGGAATTCCGTTCCAGGCACAGTTAGGCGTGCGCTTTAGCTTCTAAGGTTGAGGCCGCGGATTACACGGATTTACACGGCCATCCGTGATAAATCCGTGTAAATCCGCGGCTAAAACTCGACTATGAAATTTGCGCTTTTACTGCTTTTAGCTTTCGTACAAGGCGCGAACGTCCTGGAAGGCAAAGTGATCACGCCTTCCGGAACACAGCCCAACCATCCCGTTCGCGTTAAGATCACAATGAACGGCCGGCCCATTTATGAGACTTTCACTGATCTGAGCGGGCGCTTTTCGTTCCCCGGTCTTTCGCGTGGCACTTACCAACTGACCGCCGAAGGCGACGGCCTGACGTTTGAAACGACCACCGTTGCTGCCGACATTTCTGCTTTCGGCGCCGGGGCACAAGGCTTCACCCAGGACATCCAGCTCCGCCCTATCAGTCACAAACCAAACACGCAGCCCGGCGTCGTCAATGCTTTTAGCCAGAACGTTCCACCGGCAGCAAAACAAGCGCTTGACGCGGGAATCAAGCTCGCTGAAGAAGGAAACACCGAAGCAGCAATCGAAAACATGCGGAAGGCGATTCAGGTCTTTCCACAGTATTTCGACGCGCACCTGCAGCTCGGTAACGTGTTTCTAAAAACAGATCAGTTACAGGAAGCGATCGCCGAGCTCGACAAAGCGCGCGAGATTAATCCCAATGACGAGCGCGCGTATCAGTCGTTTGGTTTGTTGTTGATGAAGCAGAGGAACTACGCGGTAGCGGTTGCGGTGTTTGCAGAGGCAGCGCGACTGAATCCGGAAAATCCGCTCAATGCCGTGATGCGCGCGACGGCGTTGATTCATCAGGCTGCCGGCAGTGAAGCAGAACGGAGTACTCTGCTGAGTCGTGCAGAGATCGCGTTGAACCAGGCCTCAACCCTCAGTGAGAACAAAGTCAAGCCTGACGCGATGACGATGGCGTTGTTTTATGAGATGAAGGGCCAACCAGAGCGGGCAGCGGCCGAGCTGGAAGCGTACCTGAAGAAGACCCCGCTCAAGAATCCAACACCGATACAAAGTGAGATCAAGCGTCTGCGTGAGAAAGCAGGAAAACCTTAGACAGGAAGGATTTCAGGATTTTACATGATTTACAAGTATGGTCCTGTTAATCATGTAAATCCTGAAATCCTGTCTAAGGTTTTTCCAGAAATTTCGCGACCTTCGTTTGGCAGTCGTCTGTTAATCGGGCAATAACATTAACGTCTGCGCCAGTCTCGAGTGCTTCGGGGAACGCTAGTCCATCCATCTGATAAAGCAACGTCTTCGTCAATCCGATCGCCGACGCACTCATCTTCTCAAACTCGCTAACATACGCGCGCACATCCGCCTCGAAGCTCTCGTCACTGAAGACCTGGTTGACCAGACCAAACTCGAGCGCCTGCTCCGCGCTAATCTCAGCACCGCGGGTGATCAACTCGAACGCACGTTTCTCTGCCACGTTGCGCCGCAGAATCGCCATCACCATCGCGGGCACAAAACCAATCTTCACTTCCGGATATCCAAAACGCGCCGACGCTGACGCAAGCACGAGATCACACGCAGTCGCTAACCCACAGCCACCTGCCAGCGCCCGGCCCGTCACCGCAGCGACGACCGGCACCTGTAGCGCACGAATCAGCAGAAACAGCTCAAGCAACGTCCGTGCATCTTCAGAATTTTCTGCTACTGACGCATTAGCAATCTTCTGTAGCGCGGAGAGATCTGCGCCGGAACAAAAATCCTTCCCTGCCCCCGAAATCACAACAACACGGACGTTCTTATCCGCCGCCGCGTTTCTAAGCCCCTCCTTAATCCCGCCAATGACGGCATCGTTCAGCGCGTTCCTTTTCTCAGGCCGGTTAAGCGTGATACGCGCCACCGCACCTTCAATCGAATAAAGGACCTGATCCGTCATCATCCGTGTAAATCCGCGGCTTCCTGATCTGAAACTTCAATCTCCATCCGCAAGAGGGCGGTCGAGAACGTCTTCCCCTGCGCATCAGTCATCAACGACAACGTGCCGCCGCCACCAAGACTCTCGTGTAACAAAAAGTTGAGCGCGCCGAGGTTCGGCAACTCAAACCTCTCCACATCCCCATGAACGATGCCTTTGAAGTGCTGCTTCACTCGTTCCGCTGTAACCTCACGGACGAGGATCGGATAGAACTCGTCCTTCAACGCTATCAATCCGACGTTCGCCGTATCGCCCTTATCACCCGAACGCGCATGGGCCAATTCTGTTAATCGTACTCTCATCTCTATGCTTCCAACACTTCCACAGCAGGCGTGATCTCCTCCTTCGGGATCAACGCCGGCCAGTACGCAACAATCTCCTCGACCTTCGGCCTGCCACCCGCAAATCCGGTCACTGCCGGTGGGCCAGTAAGAATCAGCGGCGCAATCTCTTTCGTAAACCGCTCGACCGCACTGCGATCCTGACCACGCACACCAACACGCAGTTGCACTTCAGGAATGTCCGGATCCGGCGGATCCGCAAGCCTTCCATGCGTCGCATTCACCCCCACAAACTCCGTCAACACGTGGTCAAACTGCAGCCCCAGTCGATCAAGACGGCGTCGCAGGATCCGGTCCGCCGCCTGCGCTTTATCGTAAGCATCCGGCCACGCATAAACCAACGTGCCGACAGCTTTGAACCCCGCCGAATAACTGATCGACACTTTGAGAAACTCCGTCGCGGGCCGTCCCTCAATACCAAACACACGCACACGATCACGACCTTCATACTCCAAATGAATCGTCGTAAAGTCAGCGACGCAATCCGGCGTGATGTACTCATGCGGATCGCCCATCTCGTAAACCAGTTGCTCTTTAATACCCGGAATGATGATCCAGCCGCCGGTCCGCTCGTGCTTTGTGATAACAAATGTCCCATCCGGTGACGCTTCAACAATGGGAAAGCCGACATCAGCAAGGTTTGGAATGCTGCGCCACTCGTACTGGCAATTCCCACCCGACGCCTGCGCACCGCATTCAATGATGTGACCCGCGATCGTTCCCGCAGAGAGACGGTTCCAATCGTTGTTGGCCCAGCCAAACTCATGAATCAACGGCGCAAGCGTCAACCCGGTATCAGTTGCTCTACCAGTGATGACAATCTGTGCGCCCTGGTTCAACGCCTCGACCATAGGCCACGCGCCGAGATAAGCATTCGCGCTCTGAATCTTGTCGCGTACGGTCGAGAGCGGCTCGCCCGTGTCCATGTTGCGCAACTCGATACCGCGCGACAGTAACTCGTCAAGTCGCGACATGATGTCATCGCCAGTGACCATGCCGATGCGAAGCTTGCCTCCGAGACCAAGCTCACGCGCCACCTCGATCACTGCATTCGCACAGCCACGCACATTAACGCCCCCGGCGTTAGCGGTGACTTTGATATCGCGCTCAATACACGTAGGCAGGATCCGTCGCATGAGCGGCACGAAATCCTTTGCGTAACCCGCATTCGGATCGCGTGCTTTCTGTTTCTGCATGATCGACATCGTCACTTCCGCGAGATAGTCGAGCATGAGGTAATCGATTGGCCCGCCTTCGACCTGGCGAACGGGTGCATCGAGAAGGTCTCCCCAAAAGCCCTGTCCGGCTGCAATGCGTACTTTTTGTTTCATCTTGAAGCTCGCAATGTTGCCACAAAAAGGCACAAAAAGCACAAAGGGTGAGCTCAAACTCACCCCCTTCTGTGCCTCTTGTGTCTTTTGTGGCTAACCTACATCCGTGGACTAGGGCTTGGAGTCGGAGTCGGGCTCGGGCTTCCACCCGGACTCGGACTCGGCGTCGGGTCACCAGGTGACGGGGTCGGCATCGGGCTTCCACCCGGGCTCGGGTTCGGTTCCGGACTTGCCTCCGGACTCGGACTCGGTCTCGGCGACTGACTCGGCATCGCGCTCGGAGTCGTTGTCGTCGGATTCGCTACGTCCGTACCCGTCGCTGATTGATTTCCCTTCGCCATCTTGGACGTTGTAAACGTACACTGCGACGTCGCTCCTGCGACCGGCGACAGTGTCAGCTTATTGCCACTCTTTTTACCGCGGAACGAAACTACTGGCGAGTTTGCTCCGGACATTTGCAGAGCTACAGCGGTATACCCTCGGGATTTTGAAGCGATGATGCGCCCGGATTTCCCGTCTGCAGTCGTGAATTGGTTTCCATTGATCGTCAGGGTCGTATCACCAGTAAGGCCGAGAGTATCGCAATTAGCAAACGTCCCGGCATAGGTGCCCGAAAGATCTAAATTCCTGCTCTGCATCGTAGTTGTCTGCCGCTCGGCCGGTGTTGTGGTAGTTGGCGTTTGCGGCGTCTGTTGTGGTTGCGGATCCTGGGCTCTGAGTGCCCAAAACCCGCCGATCGCCAGGAATGTTCCCAGCATTACTAACAAGAACATTTGTCTAACCATAGTTGCCTCCCGTGCTCGTTCTTGCGCACCTGTTCGGCGCACTTCGACACTCATCTCTCAGGGGTTGGCTACAAGAAGGAGGGAACACTGATTTTGTACCACTCGGAGCGCCAAATCTCAACCCCTCTCAGCGTAACCTCTCCGTCCTCTGCGCCTCTGCGGTTTATTTGTTCCGAGGCTCTCGTTCACCGCAGAGGCGCAGAGGACGCAGAGGTTACGCTGAGGAAGATAGTAATTTTGGTCAGTTATCAGCTTTAAGTGCTTTCTCTCTCGGTTTCTTTGTGGTAAACATCTTTTGCGTACAACCCAAACTAACCGCCGAGGAAGCAAATGCGACCAAAAAATTCCGTTCGCCTGATCTCCGCCTTCGTTTGCACGCTGTTACTGACATTTCTCCTGACCAGCTGCCAGCCCGGCACTTCCGGCACTAACACCGCTACCGGCGGCGCCGGAACAAAGCACAAGCTCGCTTTCGTGACAAACAATGCTTCCGACTTCTGGACTATCGCACGTAAGGGTACCGAGAAAGCCGCGAAAGACATCCCTAATATCGAAGTCGAGTTCAGGATCCCTTCCGATGGCACTGCAGCGGAGCAGCAGCGTGTGATCGATGACCTGCTCGCAAAACGTATTCAGGGTATCGCCATCAGCCCGGTTGACCCTGCGAACCAAACACAAATGTTGAATCGCGCCGCAGCGCAAACCCTCGTCGTCACACAAGACAGCGACGCGCCGAACAGCGAGCGCACCTGTTACATCGGTACAGACAATGTCGAGGCTGGCCGTCAGGCGGGTCAACTGGCCAAGGAAGCGCTGCCAAACGGCGGCAAGATCATGGTCTTCGTCGGCGTGCTTGACGCAGCCAACGCTCAGCAACGTTATCAGGGTTTGAAGGAAGCGCTCGCCGGATCGAATATCGAGATCATCGACGTGCGCACAGACAACACCGATCGCGTTCGCGCGAAATCAAATGCGTCTGACACGCTCGTCAAATATCCGGACATCGCGGGCATGGTCGGCCTCTGGTCATACAATGGACCATCGATACTCTCCGCCGTCAAAGAAGCAAACAAGACTGACAAGGTGAAGATCATCGCGTTTGACGAAGAAGACGAAACACTAACGGGAATCAAAGATGGAACGATCTACGCGACTGTCGTGCAGCAGCCGTTCGAGTTTGGTTACCGCTCGATGGAGCTGATGTCGAAGATTCTCAATGGCGACAAGTCTGGGATTCCGGCCAGCAAACAGATCTTCGTGCCGACGAAAGCGATTAAGAAAGACAACATCGAACAGTTTACGAAAGATATCAACGCACTCCGGGGACGAAGTTAAAACTTGCCCGTGGCAACCAACGCCCCAATCCTCGAGATGGAGGGAATCAGCAAACGATTCCCAGGGGTTGTTGCGCTCGACAACGTGAGCCTCGCAGTCGGAACGGGTGAGATCGTTGCGCTTATCGGCGAGAACGGCGCGGGTAAGTCGACGCTGATGAAGATTCTCGGCGGCGCGATCTCACGCGATACCGGTACGATCAAGATCAATGGCCAGGCTGTCGAGATACGCTCGCCACGCGATGCGAGTGCTCTCGGCATTGAGTTCATTCACCAGGAGCTCAGCGTTCTCGACAATCTGGACGTTGCCGCGAACATCTTTCTGCGTCGCGAGCCAACTACCGGCGGTTTTCTGAAGCTGGTCGATCGCAAACGCATCTATCGCGAGTCAGACCAGATTCTTCGTAAGGTCGGTCTCGATATTCCGAGCCGCACGCCACTCGGTCAGCTCTCAATCGCACAACAACAACTCGTCGAGATCGCACGGGCGCTCAGCGCGGGTGCGCGCATCATCATCATGGACGAGCCGACGTCGAGTTTGACGCTTAGTGAAACGCGACGACTGCTCGAGCTCGTGAAAGATCTCAAAGCCGAGAGCGTCAGTATCATCTACATCTCGCATCGCATGCACGAAGTCGAAGAGATCGCTGACCGTGCCGTCGTGCTGCGTGATGGTAAGAACGCGGGCGAGATCGGAAGCGGCGAGATCACGCACGAGCGCATGGTGCGCATGATGGTCGGACGCGATCTAAAAGAATTCTTCAAAGGCGCTCCGGTTCAGAGACAAGTTGAAAGTGACGGCGGTTTTGAAGTGCGTCGCTTGCGGACGGTGCGTTACCCGAATCACCGGATCGCGTTCAATGTCGCGAAAGGCGAAGTGCTCGGTTTTGCAGGACTCGTCGGGGCTGGTCGTTCGGAGGTAGCACGAGCGATCTTTGGAGTCGAGGAAACGCTTGAAGCCGAAGTCGCGCTCAACGGCCAACCGTTGCGAATCCAGGATGCGCAGGACGCAATCACGCACGGCATCTATCTCGTGCCCGAAGATCGTCGTTTGTCCGGTCTCATCGTCGACTTCAACGTGCGCGAGAACATCACTTTGCCGAACCTCGAGAGTTATTCGTCAGCGAAGCTCATAGATCGCGCCAAGGAGACGAAAGCTGCTCGTGAAGCGTGTAAGGCAATCAACATCAAAACACCGACACCCGAGATGCGAGCGGCGAACTTGAGTGGCGGTAACCAGCAAAAAGTCGTGCTCGCGAAGTGGCTGACATTTGCACCGCGAGTCTTGATCTTCGACGAGCCGACACGCGGGATCGACGTCGGCGCAAAAGCGGAGATTTATCAACTCATTCGCAATCTCGCCGCGGAAGGCGTGTCAGTGATCGTGATCAGTAGTGAAATGGAAGAGGTGCTCGGCATTAGCGACCGCATCGCAGTGATGCACGAAGGACGGCTCACCGGAATTCTCGATCGCGCGCAGTTTAGCGAAGAGGCCGTCATGCGTCTCGCCACCGGCACCGAAGGTTAGGCACAAACTCTGCGTTATCTCTGCGTCCTCTGCGTCTCTGCGGTTTCTATTATTTTTACCGCAGAGCCGCAGAGGACGCAGAGATAACGCAGAGAGAGAGGCTTGAGGACCTATGAAAAAAGAGCTTGGCATCTTCGTCCTGCTAATCCTTCTCTGCATCATCGTCTCAATCATCAACCCAAACTTTCTGCTCCCGATCAATCTCCAAAACCTCGCGCGGCAAATCGGCGCGTTTGGAATTTTTAGTATCGGCTTGGGTCTGGTGATCATCACCGGCGGCATCGAGCTGTCGGTTGGTTCGATGATGGCATTGCTCGGTGTACTGCTGTCGATGATGGTTACCGAGTGGCGACTCGGTGTCGTGATAGCGGTGCTGGCGTGCATGGGAATCGCGATGGCGCTCACGCTCGGCCATGGCTTGCTGATTACGCGTCTGAACATGCAGCCGTTCATCGTCACGCTCTGCGGCCTGCTCTTCTATCGTGGCCTCGCGCGCTTCGTCACGAACGATGAGACAAAAGGATTCGGTACCGTTGCAGGTCTCGATTTCCTTCGCTATCTCGCGAATGGAAACCTGGCCGGAATACCAATGCCGTTTGTGTTGCTTTTGATAATTGCCGCCATCACGTGGGTGGCGCTACATCGCTCCGTATACGGGCGCTACCTGTTCGCGACTGGTCGCAACGCCGAAGCAGCACGCTATGCAGGCATCAGCACAAAGTGGATCATCACGTTCACTTACATGATCGCAGGGGCACTCACTGCGATTTCGGGAATCATCTTCGCGTTCTATACAAACTCAGTCTCGCCTGCGAATCACGGCAATGCTTATGAGCTCTACGGCATCGCCGCGGCGGTGCTCGGTGGTTGCTCGTTGCGCGGCGGCGAAGGCTCGGTAGTCGGCATACTGATCGGCACGGCGCTGCTCCAGGTGTTGCGGAACCTCGTTAATCTGCTCGGCATTCCCAGCTCGCTGGACTTCGCCGTGATGGGCGCAGTGATCCTGCTCGGCGTGATGGCGGACCAGATCTTCACCGAGCGACGTAATCGACGCCAGGTCGCGCAAATGCGTCAGCACAGCGCCTTAGGAGAACAGTCATGACACTACCTCGAAGAGTATCGACGTTTTTGTTTGCGGCACTGTTGTTAATCTCAGTCGCAGCCGTTGCGCCGGCCCAAACTGTCAGCAAAGCGAGCTTCGGCAAAACCTCCGACGGCCAGAACATCGATCTCTACACGCTTCGCAACACTCACGGCGTCGAAGCAAAGATCACAAACTACGGCGGCATCGTCGTCTCGCTCAAAGTTCCCGATCGTAATGGAAAGTTTGACGACGTCGTTCTCGGCTTTAACGATCTCGACACTTACCTGACCAGCAACGGCCCATACCTCGGCGCGCTCATCGGCCGTTACGGCAACCGCATCGCCAAGGGTCGCTTCACGCTGAACGGCGTCGAGTACAAGCTCGCGACAAACAACGGCGCGAACCACCTGCACGGCGGTATCAAAGGCTTCGACAAGGTCGTCTGGAATGGCCGCGAGATGAAGACCGCGGCAGGACCGGCAGTTGTCTTGACTTATCTCAGCAAAGACGGCGAGGAAGGCTATCCCGGTAATCTGAATGTGAGAGTTATCTACACGCTAACGAACAACAACGAGCTCAAGATCGACTACTCCGCGACCACCGATAAAGACACCGTCACGAACCTGACGCACCACTCTTACTTCAATCTCGCGGGTGAAGGTAATGGCGACATTCTCAATCATCTCGTGACGATCAATGGCAGTCGTTTTGTGCCGACTGATGCTGAATCGATACCGACCGGGAAGTTAAAAGCGGTGGCCGGGACGCCGTTTGATTTTCTTAAGCCCGCGGCAATCGGTTCACGGATTGATCAGGACGATGAGCAGATAAAGTTTGGGAGGGGATACGATCACACGTGGGTGATCAATGGCCGCGCAGGCGTGATGCGGCTAGCGGCAACGGCTTACGAGGCGAATTCAGGGCGCGTGATGCAGGTGTGGACCACCGAGCCCGGCGTGCAGTTTTATACGGGTAACTTTCTGGACGGAACGCTGACGGGTAAAAGCGGGAAGGTTTATCAACGTCGATATGGTTTCTGTTTAGAGACGCAGCACTATCCCGATTCCCCGAATCAGCCATCGTTCCCGACGACAACATTAAAGAAGGGTCAGACGCTGAAATCTACGACGATCTATAGGTTCAGCGCCAAACGTTAGACAGGATTTGCAAGATTCGAACAAGATTTACATGTAAATCCTGAAAAATCTTGTAAATCCTGTCTACAACTACCTCACAAAGGTAACCTCAACCGCGCCTCGCAACCCTTGAGTTGCTCCCGATTCTCGAGCGTCAACGTCCCCCCATGCGCTTCGGCAATCTGCCGCGACAAAACCAACCCAATCCCCGATCCCTGCGCCTTTGTCGTAAAGAACGGCACAAACAAATTCGCGGTGCTCGCGAGCCCGGGCCCCTCATCGCGCACCCACACTTCCACCTGCCCGTTCTTCTGTTGCCAGCCAATATCGACACCGCCACGCGTCTCCATCGACGCATCAACCGCATTGCGCACGAGATTGATCAGCAACTGTTCGAGCTGCACATCGTCACCCTGGACCACGAGCTCCGGTCCGGACACGACATTCACGGGCAAGCGAGTCTCCAGGCGCGCCACGCGCGACACCAGCGCCCCGATCTTCAACGGCTCTAATCTTGGTGGCGGCAGTCGCGCCAGCTTTGAATACGACTCAACGAAACGCGCGAGCGAATCAGCCCGCGAAGAGATCACTGCCAGCCCGCGCTGCATATCATCACGCCAGTCGGGCGGCTCCGGTTCCCTTCCCATCAAATCAGCGAGGCTTCCCGCCACTGATTTGATCGGCGCGAGCGAGTTGTTCAGCTCATGGCCCAACACACGCAACAAACGCTGCCACGCAATACGTTCCTCTTCACGCAACGTCCGGCTCAAGTCCGTCAGCACAAGCAACTGATGTTGCTGGCCACCTTCACGAAACGTGCTGCGACGTATGTCCCAACGTCCGACACCACCCGGAAAGACCATCTGCATCGTCTGCGGCGCCGATCCCTCCGATGAGTTGAGACAAGCGGTGAGTCCGAGCTCTTCAGCCGTGCGACCTAACAAACGCGCCGCCGGTTGGGCCAACAGTCTCTCACCCGCACGGTTCACGAGTTGCAGCCGCTGCTCACCATCAAACGCAAACACGACGACGTCGATCTCCGCCATCACCGTGCGCAAAAGCGCGGTCGCTTCCATCGCGCCGAGTCGTTGCTCGCGCAAGGTCTGGCCCAGGTCGTTGACTTCGAGCATCACCTCGCCGAGCGCGTCACCCGAGAGCGCGCGGCGCCCGCGAATCGAGTAATCGCCTTCACGAATCGCAGCGAGAATGTTCGAGAGTGTTTGCAGTGGACGGACGATGCGCGTCTTGAGGTTGAAAGAGATGCCGAGCCACAAAAGCGTGAGGAGGAGATCGACGGTCCATTGCACCTGCGCGGAGTAGCCGTCGTACCAGAGCAGAAACGCGCACAAACCGACCGCCGGAAATCCGGCAGCGAGCGAGAGGATAGTGATGCGCCCTTCGAATTTCAGGCGGCCGCGTTGGAATTCGGGATCGAGCGAGGAAAACGACAGCGGCTGCTTTTGCGCCTTTTGCGTCTCTTTGTGGCTAAGATCCGAGGCCATACTTTTGCAGACGACGATACAACGCGCTGCGGCTGAGGCCAAGTGCTTCGGCGGCCCGGTTGGCGTTGCCTTCAAACCGCGCGAGCGCTTTCTTGATCAAAAGTCGTTCGGCGTCTTCGAGGCTCATCTCTTCGAGTCGTGCTGAGAGACGCGCATCGGGCGTCGCTTCGAGTGCGAGATCGAAAGCGGTGACGATGTTTCCCGGACTCATCAGCACGGCGCGCTCGATGACGTGGTCCAACTCACGCACATTACCCGGCCACAGGTGTTGTCGCAACGCATCGAGCGCCTCGGGCGTGAAGCCCATGATCGGGCGTCGATAACGCTCGCGATGCAGCTTCAAGAAATGCTCGGCCAGCACGGGAATGTCTTCGATACGATCACGCAGCGGCGGCAGGCGAATCTCGACCGTGTTGAGACGAAACAGCAGGTCCTGGCGAAATCGCCCCTGCGCGACTTCCGCATGCAGATCCGCATTCGTCGCAGACAGCAGCCGCACGTTCACCTTCTGTGTCTTCGACGATCCGACGCGCTCAAAATCCCCGGTCTCCAGCACGCGCAACAACTTCGGCTGCAGGTTCAACGGCACGTTTCCAATCTCGTCGAGAAAGAGCGTGCCGCCGTCCGCGAGCTCGAAACGCCCGACGCGATCTGCCTTCGCGTCTGTGAACGCGCCGCGAACGTGTCCGAACAGCTCGCTCTCAAACACGCCTTCCGCGAGTGCACCCGCGTTCAAAGAGATGAGTGGCTTGTTGCGGCGCGACGAGATCGAGTGCAGCAGGCGCGTGATCACTTCCTTGCCCGTGCCGTTCTCGCCCGTGATCAAAACGTTCGCATCAGCCGGACCGATACGCTCGACGAGATTGAGCACCGACTTCATCGCGGGCGACTCCGCCACGATCTGCGGCAGCTCGCTCGACGACTCATCACGCAGCGCCATGTTCTCGGCTTCCAGACGCCGGCCACGTCTGAGCGCTTCCGCGAGCTCTACCTGCGTGCGCAGCACGGCAAGCAGACGCGCGTTGTCCCATGGTTTCTGGATGAAGTCGCGCGCGCCGCGGCGCATTGCCTCGACCGCGAGATCGACGCTGCCCCACGCCGTCATCACGACGACTGGAAGCGTCGGATCGGCCGCGCGGATGCGACTAAGCAAGTCGAGACCTTCACTGCCTGAAGTCGTGTCGCGCGCGTAGTTGAGATCGATCAGGACAACGTCGAACTCGTGTGTGTCGATGGATTTGAGCACGCCTTCGGGCGAGGACGCGCTCGAGATCTGGTAGCGCTCACCCTTTAAAAGAAGACTCAACGCCGCAAGGACGTCAGCCTGGTCATCAGCGATTAGAATCCGCGGCATAGATTGGGAATATTGCCTGAGAAATAATGGAAACGCTAATAGGTCCTATAGGACTTATTGGACCTATTCATACCTTAGCGCTACGAGTGGATCAACACGCGTGGCTCGTTGCGCTGGAATCAAGCAGGCTAACAATGCCGCGCCAAGCGCCACGAGCAACACGATTACGTATGTCGTCGAGTCAGTCGCCGTGACGCCAAACAGCAGCGACGACATCCAACGCGTGAGTGCAAACGCGCCCGCCAGGCCAATCACGGCGCCAACCAGCGTGAGCATGATTCCCTTTTGCAACACCATCATCAGTATCGCCGGACGGTTTGCCCCAAGCGCCATGCGGATTCCGATCTCCTGCGTGCGGAGCGTGATCGAGTAAGAGATGACGCTGTAGATTCCGAGCGTCGCCAGCACGAGCGCGATTGCCGCAAACACGCCGAGCAACAACGCGTTGAACCGTCGCGGCGCGGTCGTCTTGCTGATCACATCCTGCATCGTCTTCACGCTCGTCAGCGGCTGCTGCGGATCGATCCCCGCCACAGCGTTGCGAATCGCGGCTGTGATCGTCGCTGCGGGCAGCACGCTGCGCACAAACACGTAGCGATGTCGCTGCGGCGAGACGAGTCGTGTTGCGTACCAGTCTGGCTCCGGTTTCGAGTCGACGGCACGATGCGGTACGTCCTTCGCGATGCCGACGATCGTGATCCACGGATTATCAGGACGCGGCAGTCCGAGCGTGATGCGACGTCCAACCGGATCTTCGTTGGGCCAGTAGCGCGCGGCCATGCGCTCGTTGATGACGGCGACAGGCGGTGCGCCCGACTGCATGTCCTCGGCAGTGAAATCGCGACCTTTGACGAGCTGGATACCGAGCGTCTTGAAATAGTCTGCACCAGCGAGTTGCCAACCGGCTGACGTCAGATTTGACGGATCGAGTTTACGTCCTTCAATCGCGAAAGGATCGCTGCCGGCGCTCCCGCTCAACGGCTGGTTCGTTCCGAAACTCACAGACTGCACGCCGGGTAGCGATTGCACCTGCGTTACTAAACGCCGGTAGAAGTCTGACGCGCGCTCGGCATCGTTGTAAATGGTAGCGGAGAGATCGAATTCGACACTCAACAGATCTTCAGGCGTGATGCCGGGATTGGTCTGCTGCAAGCGCCACAGGGACTTTACGAGCAACCCCGAACCGACCAGCAACAACACTGCGAGTGAGACTTCAGCAACAACCAGCACGTTGCTCCACTGTCGACGCATACTGCTACCGGGACGCGTGCTCTTCAAAGTCTCATTTAAATCGAGCTTGGAAACTGGTCGTGCCGCAACCAGGCCGAAGCCGATGCTGATCGCGGCTACCGCCAGGGCCATGAACGCAAACACGCGCGCGTCAATGGTGACTTCCTGCGCACGCGGCACGATTGATGGTCCAAGCGCCGTCAGCAGCCCAATGCCCCAGTTCACGAAAAGAAGTCCGAGAACGGCTGCGACTGTCGTGAGCACCAAACCTTCAACCAGCAACTGCCTCGCAATCTTCCAACGACTCGCGCCCAGCGCTGCACGTATTGCCAGCTCCTTGTGCCGCTTCGCCGAACGCATCAGCAAAAGATTCGCGACGTTTGCACACGCGATCAGCAGCAGTAATCCGACCGCGAACAGCAGCACGAGCAACGCGCGCCGGCTGCTGCCGACGATCTCTTCCTGTAACGGCGTGACGCTGATGTACCAGCCACCATCTTCGCCGTTCGGACCACGATAACCACGCAGCTCACGCTCGAACCGTTGCCCGAGCGCGTTCATGTGCGCGCGTGATTGTTCGAGCGTCACACCGGGTTTGAGCCGTGCGAGGACGTTTAGGAAGTATGGACCACGCCGCGTTGTGACCTGGTCCGGCGCGTAAGTCAACGGCACCCAAAGGTCCGCGGTCTCGCCGGATGTAAAGCTCGGATGTGGAAACTGAAAACCCGGCGGCATCACGCCGATGACGGTGTAGCTCTCGTTATCCAACGTGAGAGTCTGATTGATGACGCCGCGATCACCTGCGAAGCGTCGTTGCCAGAACCCATCACTCAACACAACCACACGCTGCTCATCGCGTGTGAAAACTCTGCCGATTGCAGGCTGCACCTCCAGCATCGGAAACAGATTCGCCGACACGTAAGCCCCGCGGATGCGCTCGGGCTCCGAGCCGGTCGTGACATTGAAGCTCTGATTTGAGTAAGCGGCGACGGCGTCGAAGACTTCTGTCTGCTTGGCGTAGTCTTCGTACTCAGCGGCTTTGGCGCGCAGGCGTTCGATGTTCAGCGTGCGGTAATTACCCCAAACGACTTGCAGCCGGTCGGCGTGTGCAAACGGGAGTGGACGCAGCAACACGGCATTCACGACGCTGAAGATCGCCGTGCTTGCGCCAATTCCCAGCGCAAGCGTGACCACCACCACCGCCGCAAACCCCGGCTGCTTAAAAAGACTTCTGAGAGCGTAACGCAAATCGTTTAACAATCAGTGTTAATCCGTGGTTGATTTTTTACTCGTACCTAAGTGCCTCGATTGGATCGACTTTCGTCGCTCTGCGCGCGGGAATGTAACATGCCATTAACGCGACGAGTGCCAGCAGGATCGTCACGCCCGCGAACGTCAACGGATCAGTCGCACTAACCGGCAACGGCAGTTCGATCTCGAGCAACGAGCTGGTCATCAGTCGCGTCAACACGAGTGACAATAATAACCCGATACCCAACCCGACGATCACGAGCATCATTCCCTGTCGGATCACCATCAGCAGAATGTCTTTTGCTACCGCGCCGAGCGCCATGCGAATGCCGAGCTCGCGTGTGCGCTGCGCCACAGAATACGAAATGATTCCGTAGCTGCCGAGACTCGCAAGCAGCAACGCCATCAGACCACAGCCGCCCATCACGACCGCGAGCATTCGAAACGGATAAAGCCCGATGCTGAAATAATCCCCTAACGTCTGCACATCAGCCAATGGGATCTTCGGATCGAGCTCGCGGATCGCGTTACGCACTCCCGCAATCAAGCTCGACGGATCGCCACCAGTACTGCTGACCACGAGCGTAAAGTTTTTTCGTTGCGACTGTTGCAACGCGAGCGCGTAGAACGGATGTACCTGCTTCTCCAGCGCTTGCCAATCGTTGTCGTGTATCACGCCGACGATCTCGCACGGGATCGTTGGCGCATTCGGCGCGCCGCCATATTTCATGAGGTGCTTTCTGAGCGGGTTGGATCCGCGAAAGTATCTTTCGCCAAACGCTTCATTCACGATCGCCACACACGGCGCGCCTTCACGATCGCGATCCTCGAAATCACGGCCCTGCACGAACGGAACTTTCATGTTCGTGAAATAACGGGGTCCAGCCAGGACAGCAGCGATTTGCATGTCCTCACCGGCGCCCGGCTGATAACCCTCGATCTCAATGCTGCTCCGCCTCCCACCCATGAACGTTACCGGCATGTCGTCAACTAAACTCACCGATTGCACACCGGGCAAAGCAGCGAGCCGCTCCGACAGCCCGCGATAAAACTCCTGCGTCCTGGCGCGATCGTATTTCGCCTCGTCCAGTCTGACGGTTCCGACAACCATACTCTCCGTGCTGAACCCCAAACGTGTTGGTCTAATCTTTTCGAGACTACGTAACACCAGCCCCGCGCCAACCAGCAGCAGCAACGAAAACGCAACCTGGACCACCACAAGTGCCATGCGCGCTCGCGATTTGCGATAGAAGCCAGTAAAGAGACTCGAATCGTCTTTCAACACCGTCGAGACGTCCGCTTTCGAGCTGTACAAGGCTGGAGCGAGTCCGAAGAGAATACCCGTGATCGTCGAAAACGCGATCGTGTAAATCACGACGCGCCAGTCGAGATGTAGATCGAGTGCGACTCTTATACCTTCCGGCAGCACCGGGATGGCAGCAAGGATCAGATTGAGAAACCAGACGGCGAGCAAGATCCCCGCGGCGCCGGCGATGATCGACAACAACACACTTTCAGTCAGCAACTGCCGCACGATGCGGAAGCGACTGGCGCCAATAGCGAGTCGCACCGCCATCTCTCTTCGTCTCGATACTGCTCGCGCCAGCAACATCCCCGCAAGATTCATGCAAGCGATCAGCAGCACGAGATTCACGATTACGAAAACGAGGCCAGCCACCACATACGCGGCTGACTGCATGCCGGGATGGATGCGCGTCTCACTCTCCGGCAGGACAGTGATCGCGGACACGCGAACGCGTCCCGCTTCGTTTTTCGACAGCCACTCTTCGGGATGTGCGGCCTGCATGTCGCGCGTGAGCAGGTCGAAGCGTGCGCGTGCCTGGGCCAGGGTTGTCTCGGGTTTGAGCCGGCCGACCAGAATCATCCAACGATTGCCGCGACTCGTTAGCGCGCGCTCACCGAGCTGGTCCACCGCGGGCATCATCGCCATCGGAATCCAGATCTCCGACGAGAGCCCGCGAAACATTCCGGTATACTGCGGCGGCGCGATACCGATCACCGTCAGTGATTGATCGTTGAGCGTAACGGTCTTGCCGACGACGTCAGGATCAGAATTGAAGCGACGTTGCCAGAGACTGTGGCTGATTACAGCGACGGGATTGCGGCGCGGCACGAGGTCTTCGTCGGCGGAGAAGGTGCGTCCCTTTTGCACGCCGACACCGAGGACGTCGAAGTAGTTTCCCGACACTGCTTCGCCCCAGATCTGCTCGACGTCATTGTCGCCAAACTTAAACTGCCGTATGCCGTAAGCAGCGAGCCCGCTCAGAACGTCATTGCGATCGCGCAGCTCGACATAGCTCGGATATGAAGTGGTCTGGTACGGCTGTTGTTCTCCCTCACTGACGAAGATCTCGACGAGTTGTTCCGGGTGCGCGACGGGACGCGGCCGCAGGAGGATCGAGTTAACGAGACTGAAGATGGCGGAGTTTGCGCCGATGCCGACGGCAAGCGAGATCACCGCGACGATCGTGACGCCCTTAGTCTTCCAGAGCATCTTCGCACCATAGCGCAGATCATTGAGCAACGTCATCATGCTCCTCCTTGGAGTGCGGCGGCCTGGCGCCGCTTTGGTCGCGCGCGGAGCGCGCATTCTGAAGAACAGGACCTTTCGGAAGCGCGCTCCGCGCGCGACTAAAGCGGCGCCAGGCCGCCGCACTCCAAGGAGGCGTCCAATTATTCGTAGCGAAGTGCAATTAAGGGATCCACTTTCGTCGCTCGTCGCGCCGGAAGATAACACGCGAGCAATGCCACCATGCCCAACACTGCCGCCACCACAACAAACGTCGTCGCATCATTCGGCGTCACACCAAACAACAACCCACGAATCAATCGCGTCAACCCAAACGCGCCTACAAGTCCAATCACCTCACCTGCTAGCGCGAGCATCATTCCCTGCTTCAACACGAGCTTCAGCACGTCGCTAACCTGCGCGCCGAGCGCCATGCGAATGCCCATCTCCTGCGTGCGTTGCGTGACAGCGTGCGACAGCAACCCGTAAATCCCGACCGCCGACAGCAGCATCGCCAGACCGCCAAACAATCCCATCAGCAACATGTTCAAACGTCGCTGCGCGATACTCTCGTCAACGACTTTCTCCAACGTGCTGACATTCGAGATCGGCTGGCTCGGATCGATCGATAGAACCGCGCCACGCACAGCACCGACGAGCGAGAGTGGATCAGTCGTCGTCCGCACGAGGAGAGTCATGTCCTGTAACGGCGCTTGTGAAGCCGGCAGGTAATACGCCGGCTCCGATGGTGCTTCGAGTCCCGCGAGCTTGACGTCGCGCACGACGCCGACGATCTCAAACGACGTGAGTCGCTGGTTATTCCAGATCCGCGCGGGCGGCGCAGGTTTCAGCCGCTGGCCGAGTGCGTTCTCGTTTGGAAAGTAGTGCCTGACGAACGACTCGTTCACCACAGCAACGCCCGGATGATCCTGATCGTCGAGAGTGGTGAACTTGCGACCCGCAACAAGCTGAACGCTCACCGTGTCGAAATAGTTCGGACCAACCGGAATGAAGTTGGCTGACGTCGATTGATTATCACTCGACGGCACACGACCTTCGATCTGAAACGAGTCGACGTAGCCCGATTGTAACGGATGATCGTAAGCAATTGTCGCGGTCTTCACACCGGGCAGCGTTGAGATGCGATCGAGTAGCTGCTTGTGAAAGTTGTTTATCTGAACCGGGTCGGCGTATTTGGAATTCGGCAGCGTCAGTGCAGCCGATAGAACTCCTTCAGCTCGAAATCCCGGATCTACTCGTTGCAGCAGCCAGAAACTCTTGATCAAAAGTCCCGCGCCGATCACGAGCATCACCGCGATACTGACTTGAAACACCACGAGCACCTGCCGGAAGCGCAACCGATTCGAGCCTGCGGCAAGAGTGCGGCCGGTTTGTTCGAGGGTTGCGTGCAGGTCGGGTTTCGACGCGTGCCATGCTGGTATCAAACCGAAGATGAGGCATGTGGCCAAAGAAATGAGCATCGTGAATCCGAGCACACGCCAGTCAAGACTGACTTGCGCGAGACGCGGCACACCTGCGGGAACGAATTGCAGCAGCAGCTTTGTGCCGCCTGAGGCAATCGCGAGGCCGGCAACCGTGCCGAAGAACGACAAGAGCAGTCCTTCGAGAAAGAACTGTCGCACGAGTCGCGTGCGACCGGCGCCGAGGGCCGCGCGAATCGCGATCTCCTTGTTTCGTCCGGCGTGTTGGGCCAACAACAGTCCGGCGACATTCGCACACGCGATCAGCAACACGAGACCGACCGCAGCCAGGAGGGTGAAGAGCGCTGGCCGCACGTCGCCGACCACTTCGTTCATGAACTGGTTGAGAATGATTCCCTCGCCGCGATTTTCCGTGTGCTCCCGTTCGAGACGCGCGGCGAGCGTGTTCATCTCGCTCGTCGCCTGCGCGAGCGAGACGCCGGGTTTGAGTCGTGCGAGCACGCCGAGCACGTGTGCGGTGCGCACCGCGGCCCATTGCGCCGTGAACGACATCGGCGTCCAGTACTGCTGCTGTTGTTCGTCGAAGGTGATGTGTCCGGAGGTGGTGGGCCACACCGGATAAATTCCCGCGGGCATGACGCCGACGACTGTGTAACTCGCGCCGTCGAGTGTGATGCTGCGGTTGATGATGTTGCGGTCGCCGCCGAAACGACGTTGCCAGAAGCTGTAGCCGAGAATGACGACCTGGCCTTTGCCGCGCTCGTGCTCTTCGGGCAGGAACGCGCGACCGAGGATCGGATCGACACCGACCACAGAGAAGTAACCTGAGCTGACGCGGCAGCCGACGAGTTGTTCCGGTTCGCCGTCACCCGTGAGCGTGAGCGTTGAAGCGCCAAAGGCGACGACGTCTTCGAAGACGGTGTTCTGCTTTTTCCAGTCGAAGAAGTTGGCGGGCGAGGTGCGCCAGCGACCGTGGCCCGGTACGTTCTCCCAGAGCGCGACAAGGCGATCGGGTTGTTTGTACGGCAGCGGATTAAGCAACACCGCATTCACGACGCTGAAGATCGCCGTGTTCGCGCCGATGCCAAGCGCCAGCGTGATTACGGCAATCGCCGTTACCAGCGGATGCTTCAAGAGCATGCGGAGCCCGTATCTCAAATCCTGGGAGAGTATGTGCATTGTCGAGTCACGATCCTCCTTGAGTGCGGCGGCCTGGCGCCGCTTTGGTCGCGCGCGGAGCGCACAAATTTCTCAGAATGAGATCTTAATGATCGCGCTCCGCGCGCGACTAAAGCGGCGCCAGGCCGCCGCACTCCAAGCAGACGCCCGGTTATTCATAGCGTAGTGCAACTAGAGGGTCGATCTTTGTCGCGCGGCGCGCGGGGATGTAACACGCCAGCAATGCCACGAGCACGAGCAGCAACGGCACGGTCGCAAACGTCAACGGATCCGCTGCCGTCACTCCAAACAACAACGAGGTCATCAGTCGCGTGAGCGCAAACGCCGCCAACAAACCAATCCCGACACCAACAAACGTCAGCCCCATTCCCTTACGCAACACGAGCCAAAGGATATTCCCCGGCGTCGCACCGAGCGCCTGCCGCACACCAATCTCGTTCGTGTGTTGCGTGACGAAGTACGCGAGTACACCGTAAATCCCGAGCGACGCGAGCAACAACGCGAGCGCTGCAAAACCCGCGAGCATGATCATTCCCATGCGTCGCTGTGCCGCCTCCGTGCCGAGCACTTCCGCCATCGTCGCAACATTCGAAACAGGCTGGTCCGGATCGACTTCGCGAATGACCTGTCTCACTGCACCGACGAGGTTCGACGTATCGCCATTCGTACGAATCGCAAGGTCGCGCGGTACGTACCAGATGCTGCCATTGTCCTGCTGGTATGGGAAATACATCTCGGCTTTGACGGGCTCGTCGATTCCCATCTGCCGCACATCCGCAACGATGCCGACAATCTCTATCCACGGCGTGTTCTCATCGGGATCACCGAGCTTGAAACGACGGCCCAGCACGTTCTCACCGGGCCAGTACTGGCGCGCCATCGTTTCATTGATGATCGCAACCGCAACAGATTGCGCGTTGTCGCTACTCTCAAAATAGCGTCCCTGGCGAAGCGGAATGTTCATCGCCCGCAGATAATTTGTACTGACCTGACGATGATTCGAGTCATAAGCCATGCCGGGAATCGGCGACTTCAAACCTTCCGGATAGAAACCACTCGTGCCGCCTTTCCATGCAAGCGGTATAGACGTGCTGTAACCCGCCGCGACCACACCGGGCAGATGCTCGACTCGTTGCAACACCTGTTGGTAGAAGTTGTCGCGCTGTTGCGGCTCTTTGTATTTCTCGCGCGGCAGGATGGTGCGCATCGTCAAGACCTTCTCAGGCTCCAGCATTGAATACTGCCGGAAGAGTTGAAAGAGAGTTTGAATGAGCAGACCCGCACCCACCAGCAACACGATCGAGAGCGCGACTTCAGACACGATCATCACGCTGCGCAAGCGCCCGGTCGAAGTCACACGCCCGCTACTCTGCTTCAACGCGTCGTTCAAGTCGAAGTTTGCAGACTGAAGCGCGGGCACGAGGCCGAAGATGATTCCCGTAACGATTGAAATCACGATCGTGAAGATGAGTATGCGCACGTCGAGCTCGAGACTCCCCGCAATCGCCATCTCTTCGGGAACGAGACCCTGCAGGAAAGTGAAACTGGCGTAGGCCAGCAACGATCCGAACACACCCGCCGCAACCGCAAGCAACAAACTTTCGGTCAACAGTTGCCGGATGACGCGAGTGCGCCCGGCACCGAGCGCCATGCGCAACGCGATCTCTTTGCGGCGACCAACAGCACGCGCCAGTAGTAATCCCGCGACATTCGCACACGCGATCAGCAGGACAAACGCAACTGCGACGAGCAACACGATTAGCGAGCTTCGTGCATCACCAACAAACTCATCACGCATCGGCAGCACGATAGCGCCGATTTTGCCTTCCATCGTCTCGGCAGGATGGTCCACCGCGATCCGGTGCATGATCGCGTTCATGTCGGCTTGCGCCTGCGATAACGACACGCCTGGCTTTAATCGCGCGACGACTTTCAAATAGTGTCCACCGCGGTTCGTAAGATCTTCCGGCTCAAACGCGATCGGCACCCAGAGGCGCACGTCCTTCTCGAAGAACTGAAAACTCGCCGGCATCACACCGATCACCGAGTGCTTCTCGCCGTTGAGCAGAATGTCGCGATTGAGCACATTGCGATCGCCGCCGTAGCGACTCTGCCAGAGGCTGTAGCTCAGCATGACGACTTTATGCGCCCCCGGTCGATCTTCTTCTTCAAGAAAACCGCGGCCGAGCAGTGGCTGCACGCCGAGGAGGGGAAAAAAGTTTGCAGTTACTGTATAGGCAGACACGCGTTCAGGCTCACCATCGCCGGTGAGATTGAAGCTGTCTTCGTGGCTCGCAGCCATGTCAACAAACGATTGGTTCTGAGTTTTCCAGTCGACGTAGTTGGCGGGCGCGGGCGTGTTGTGCGGAAAGCCGACGAGCGTCGCGTCTTCCCACACGATCACGAGTTCTTCCGGCTTTTGAAACGGCAGCGGCCGTAGCAAGACGGCGTTGACGACACTGAAGATCGCCGTGTTTGCGCCGATGCCGAGCGCGAGTGTGATGAGAGCAATAACCGTAAACCCCGGCCTCTTTAACAGGCCCCGGATCCCATAGCGAATGTCCTTGATGGAATTTTCCATGTTCGATTCCTATAAAGCAGAGATCTCAGTTGGCTGCGCACCCACCCGCTATCGCAGGTGGTACTGACTGCTACTTGGATCGGGTCAGTACCACCCTCGATAGCGGGTGGGTGCGCAGCTTTTTGATTCCTCTTGAATAACACCGCCAAAAACAGATCTGTGGTTACTTTAATGCTTCCAATGGGTCGATCTTTGTGGCTCTTCGTGCGGGAACGAGACACGCCACGAGCACAACTAGCGCTAGTACAAAAGCGACACCGGCAAACGTCACGACATCGATCGGCTTCACACCAAACAGCAACGTCGTCATGTACCGCGTCAACGCAATCGCGCCACCGATACCAATCCCGATCCCGATCGTCGCCAGCAGCATCGCACGGCTTAACACGAGCTTGATCACATCAGCCACCTGTGCACCGAGCGCCATGCGCACTCCGATCTCATGCCTCCGTTGCGTCACGTAATAAGAAGTGACACCGTAAATCCCGAGCATCGCCAGCAACATCGCCACGCCCGCAAAAGCACTCAACAACAACATCGGCACTCTGCGCGACGCTGCGGAATTGGAGATGACGTCGTTCATCGTCCTCAGGTTGTAAGTCGGCACACCCTTGTCGACCGCGCGAATCGCTTCGCGCACCGAGCCCGCGAGCGCGGTCGGCTCTCCTGCCGTGCGCGCGACGAGCGACAAGCTCCCCCACGTCGGATCCTGCGCGTAAGGCACGTACATCTGACTGCCCGCTTCTTTATCGAGCGACTCCTTCGTGTCGCCCACGATGCCGACAACTTCACGCGCAAACTTCTCGTCACGCCAGATCGAGAAGCGACGACCAATCGGGCTCTCACCCGGCCACAAGCGTCGCGCGAGCGACTCGTTGACGATCACGACTTTCGTGTTTTCCAAGTCGTCTTGATCGGTAAATATTCGCCCCGCCTTCAACGGAATCTGAAGCGCTTGAAAGTAATCAGGCGTGATCGGCAGGTACGCCGCATTCATCTGCTGATCAGCCGTCATGGGACGACCTTCGGGAATCAACCCACGTCCGACTGCAAACGTGTCGCCGCCCAAAGGCAAACTGAGCACGACGGCGGCAGACTTCACACCGGGCGTCGCTTTCACCCCGTCGATGAGCTGTTTGTAGATCTGCGCGCGCGGCTCGCCCTGTTTATACTTGCCCGGCGGCAGACTCAGACGCATCACCAAAACACTGTCCGAGTTGAACCCCGGATTGATTTCTCTGAGGTGCAGGAAACTCTTGATCAGCAGACCCGCACCCGCAAGCAGCATGAACGAGAGCGCAATCTCCGTGACGATGAACACGCTGCCGACGCGATTGCGACCACCTACAGTGGAACCACGCTGGCCGCTGTCTTTGAGTGTCTCGTTGAGGTTGGGCCGTGAAGTTTGCAATGCGGGAAAGAGGCCAAACAGCAGACCAGAAAACATCGCGATAGCCAACGTCAGACCAAACACTCGCAGATCAATTCCAATCTCGTTCACGCGTGGTGTGTCTGGCGGAGTGATGGCAATCAACAACCTGATCAAACCGAAACTGAGTGTGAAACCGACTACACCGCTCACGATCGAAAGCAGGAGGCTTTCAGTGAGGAGCTGTTGCACGATGCGCATCCGGCTCGCACCGAGCGCTGTTCGCACCGCGATCTCTTTTTGACGATAGATCGCGCGCGCCAGCAGTAGATTCGCAACGTTCGCACACGCGATCAGGAGCACGAACGCCACCGCACCGAGCAACACCAGCAACGCCGTCCTCAGATTTCCAACGAGACTCTCACGCAGCTCAACGAGTCGGACGGACCAACCCGTGTTTGTTTCAACGTAGTTCTGTGCGAGACGCTGGCTGATGGTGTCCATCTCGGTTTGCGCCTGCGCGATCGACACGTGCGGCTTCAAACGCGTCACGACTGACACGAAGCGGTTTTCGCGCGGCTGATTGACCCCGTCCAGCGGCATCGCCGCCCACGCTTCCGTATCATAGGGATAGGTAAATCCTGCGGGCATGATGCCGACGATCGTCGCGGGCTTTCCGTTCAGCGTGACTTTGCTGTTGACGACGTCTGTCGCGCCACCGAAACGTCGTTGCCAGAGCGCGTGGCTGATCACGATCGTTGGTTCACTGCCCTGCTGCATGTCGATGGGCTGCAATGTGCGACCGTAGATCGCGTTTGTTTTGAAGAGCGGAAAGAAGTCGTCGGAGACGCCCGTACCGCGCACGCGCTCAGTCTCATCACCGGTGGTGAGAAACATGCCGCCCGAGGAGAACGCGGCGATCTGTTCGAACGACTGGCTCTGGTGTTGCCAGTCGACGATGTCGGGCATCGACACGTTGCTCCGGTTGACTCCTTGTCGCGGGTTGATGCCGTACACGAGGACGACTCGCTCCGGCTCCGGGAACTGCAACGGCCGCAGCAAAACAGAATTCACGACCGTGAACATCGCCGTCGTCGCCCCGATCCCGAGCGCGAGCGTTGCGACCGCAATCACCAAAAACCCCGGTCGCTTGAGAAAACTGCGCACCGCAAATCGTAAGTCTTTAATTAACCTCTCCATCCCTTGACCCCCAATCCGTGTTTTCGATCCGCGTTAATCCGTGGTTACTCATTCCTCAATGCAATTAACGGCTCGACTTTTGTTGCGCGACGCGCGGGAACGTATGACGCAACGAGCGCTACGCCGATCAACAACACCGACACGAACCCGAACGTCAATGGATCAGTCGCGCTCACACCGTAAAGCACACTCGTGATCGCGCGCGTCACGAGAAACGCGCCAAACAATCCGAGCGCGGAGCCGATGATCGTCAACTTCAACCCATGACCCAGCACGAGCTTCAACACGTCACCAAGCTGCGCGCCGAGCGCGAGTCGCACCCCGATCTCGTGCGTGCGCTGCGCGACCGCGTACGACGTGATCCCGTAAACACCAATGGCCGCGAGCATCAACGCAACGAGCCCAAACACACCCAGCACCGTCGCCGCGACTTTCGCCGGGAACAACGCGAGCTTCATGTGCTCAGTCAACGTCTTCACGTCGTACAGCGGCAGGTTCGGATCGAGTGACTGCACCTGGCCGCGTACCGCGCCAAACAATCCTTCCGGATTGCCTTTGGTGCGAACCACAATGATGCCGCTCGAACTGTAGTCCTGCGCGAGTGGCGTCCAGACAAACGGGCGCGGGTCTTCCGCGATGTTGAAATACTTGCCGCCCTTCGCCACGCCAACGATCTGGACCCATGGTCCACTTGGACTCCTGAAGCTGAACCGCTTGCCGACAGCTTCAGCAGGCGTTTGCACCTCCGGCATCAACTCCCGGACGAAGTATTCGTTGACAACGGCCACAGGCTCAGTCTTCGCCTGATCTGCGTCAGTAAATTCTCGGCCTTGCAAAACCGGTGTGCCCATCGTTTTGAAGTAGGCTGGTCCAGCGCTCGCGGTCATCGCTGCAGGTGCATTCTCGCCACGCTCGGCGGGTCTGCCTTCAACGAAGATCTGGTTACTGTTGTAGTTGATACTAAGCGGGATATAACTCATCACCGCCGCCGACTCGACTCCCGGCAGCGCATGCAGGCGTTCAGTTAATTGCTTATAGAACTGCTGCCCGCGCGCTTCGTCATAGCCTTGCAAACCGAGGTCGAACGACATCGTGAGAGCATTTCGGGTGTCGAAACCCGGATTCATCGTTTGCAGTTGCTGCAACGTGCGGACGACGAGTCCGGCTGCAATCAAAACAACAAGCGAGATCGAGATCTGCGCGACGACGAGCACGCTGCGCAGCTTCGTCTTCACGGAGCCGCCCTGCGCGGCAGTGTCTTTCAAAGCACCGACGAGATTAGGACGCGTCGCTTGCAACGCGGGAGCAAAGCCAAAGATCACGCCCGCGGCGACTGACACCGCGAGTGAAAACAGCAATACGCGCCAGTCGACACTCACATCGAGTGCGAGCGGAAAATCGATGGGAGGCTTGAAGGCCAGCAACACCTTGACGATCCAGACTGCCAGCAACACCCCGGCGGCACCACCGGCGGACGCAAGCAAAACGCTTTCAGTGAGAAGCTGACGAATCAAACGCAAGCGGTTCGCACCCATCGCCAGTCTGATGGCGATCTCCTTGCGCCGATCAGTCGCACGCGCGAGCATCAGTCCGGCCAGATTGGTGCACGTCACCAGCAGCACCAACCCCACCGCGGCCATCAACACCCAGGTGAAACTAACCACCGCACCGCGCAAGTCGGGCAGGATGAAACCTGGCGCATCGATCCTGATCGTCTGTCCTTCGTTTGAGTCGGGATATTCTTTCGCGAGCTGCTGGCTCAGCAGATTTAGTGAGGCTTCCGCCTGGCGCGCGTTAACTCCACTCTTCAGACGTCCAATCGCAAAGAAGTTTTTCGAGTTGCGATTGTCGATCCAGGTAGCGCCGGGCTCGGCCCATTCCATCATCGACGCCGGCAGCCAGATTTCGGGCGAGTAAACAAACTCCGTCCCTTTGAAACCTTCGGGCGCGATGCCGATCACGCGGAACTGGTGATTGTTGATGAGAACATCTCTGCCGACGAGACTCGGATCACCTCCGAAGCGTCGCTGCCAGCAGTCGTAACCAACGACGATCACCGGATGTGAGTTCTTGGTCTGATCTTCTTCTGGCAGAAACGTGCGGCCGTGAATGGCTTTCACGTTGAGCACATCGAAGTAGTTGCCGGAAACTTCGTATCCCCAGATGCGCTCGTTGTTGCCGCCACGACTCAGGCTCAGCGGCACGAAGCGATAGACGAGTAAACCCGAGAGCACGTCGTTGCGATCGCGAAAGTCTTTGTAGTTCGGATAAGAGAAGGCCGACATCGAGTCTTCCTTACCACGCACCGCAACAGAGACGATCTCGCTTGGGCGATCAACCGGCAGCGAACGCAACACGACCGTATTCACGAGGCTGAAGATGGCGGTGTTCGCGCCGATGCCGAGCGCCAGCGTGATCACCGCGATCGCGACAAACCCCGGCCGCTTCATCAAACCTCTAACTGCATAGCGAATATCTTTGATTAGAGAATCCATGATTTCTCCTGTATAGGTCCTATTGGTCCTATAGGACCTATTCATACCTGAGCGCGACGAGCGGATCGACCTTCGTCGCTCTGCGCGCGGGCAGATAACACGCCACCAGCGCCACGACCGATAACAGCACCGGCACGAGAATGAACGTCGTCACGTCATAACCACTGATCCCGATTAGCAACGACGACAACACCTGCGCGAGCGCGAGCGACAGCAGCAACCCGATCACGACACCCACCGCCGCGAGCCGCATTCCCTGTCGCGTGATCATCTTCATCACGTCGCTGCGGTTTGCGCCGAGCGCCATGCGAATGCCCACCTCGCGCGTGCGTTGCGAAACGACGTACGCCATCACGCTGTAAAGTCCGACCGCACTCAGAAGGATCGCCACGAACGCGAACGCCACCGAGAAGCTCGCCGCCATGTTCGGCGCCCAGAGCGCATAAGTCTTGTGCTCATCCATCGTCTTTACACCCGAGAGGGGCACACGTCGATCGATCGACTGCACCTGGCTGCGAATCGCGCCCACGAGCGAACGCGGATCACATTGCGCAAACCAAACGCTCTGCGCTTCCCTCGCTGCACCGCTTCCGCTTCGCCCTTCAACACCGGCACGAGTGCGGGATTCGACGAGTGCCAAGCGGGCGCGAGACCAAAGACGAAGCCGGTGCCGAGCGAGACGATGAGCGTGAACACGAGCGCACGCGAATCGAGCGCGAAGAAGTTGGGGACGATGTTGTATTCGAGGACCGGGATGAAACCTTCCATCAGATCCGTGACCCAGAAAGCGAGCAGCAATCCGAGTCCGCCGCCCGCGATCGAAAGCAGAAGACTTTCAGTCAGAAGCTGTCGAATGAGTCGCGCACGATTCGCGCCTAACGCGAGACGAATCCCGATCTCCTTGCGACGACCAGCGGCCCTCGCGAGCATGAGGTTGGCAACGTTCGCGCACGCGATCAAAAGAATGAGTCCGACGATCGCCATCGCGATCGCGCCCGCGCTCTTGAACACGCCGCCGAGATCTTCCCAACGGCCTTCAACCTCAGGCAGCACCTTCGCCTGTGTGTCGTTGGAGCGTGTGTCGGCATACGCGTGGTTCAAGCGCGCGGCGATCGCGTTGACCTCAGCGGACGCTTGCGCGGTAGAAACGCCGGGTTTGAGCCTGCCGATGACGTTCATCCAATGACTGCCGCGTTCGGCGAGTAGGCCGGGATTACGGCGCAGCTCTTCAGCCATCGACATCGGCGTCCAGAAGTCGAGCGAGAGTGCAAACTTCGTCCCGGCAAAACTCGGCGGCGCCACACCGATCACTTCGTACGCGCGATTGTTGAGTTGGACCGTCTTGCCGACGATGTTCGGATCGGCGGCCATGCGTCGTTGCCAGAAGCTGTGACTCAACACGACGACGGCATTCGCGCCGGGTGTTTTGTCTTCGTCAGGCAGAAACGTTCGACCGAGCACAGGATTGACCTGAAGCACGTCGAAGTAGTTTGCGGAGACAACCTGACCCCAGATCACGTCGCTTTGGTTCTCAGCGTCGACGGCGGCGGAGAGCATGTCTTCAGCCGCAAGACCGGTGAACGATGTGGACTGGCTGCGATAGTCGAGGTAGTCGGGATACGACATCTCGTCGGTCGTGCCGCGGTCTTGGGCGATCTCGAGCGGCCGGATCAGCTCGCCCGCATTCGGCACGTTGAGCGGCCGCATGAGAAACGCGCTCACGCCACTGAAGATCGCGGTATTGGCCCCAATCCCCAACGCCAAAGTGATCACCGCAACCAGCGTCACGCCCGGATTCTTCATCAACATCCGCACGCCATATCGAACGTCTTTAATCAGGTTTTCCATAATTAGTTCCGTGTTAGTGCCACGTTTCGAGTTCAGGACCTATCTTGGACCGGGTTATGGCTCCGCACCCACCCGCTACCGCGGGTGGTACTGACCCGGTCCAACCACGACGATCCGTCCAGATGTGACTGACCGGTCCAACTACGACGCCTCGTCCAGATGTGACTGACCTGATCCAAGTTCAGCCTATTTGTTTATTCTTCAAGAGCGCTGAGAGAACTCGACCCCGCTCGTAATCCGACTTGATCGTCTCGACTGCCTTCAGGAACAAGCTCTTCAATCGCTGATCACCCGTGTAAGCATTCGACACCTCCATCAGCAGCGTCGCCTTCTCATAATCCGAAGTCATTGCCGCCGCCGAATCGAGCAACAGCCGCAACACTTCCTCACTCTGGTTCTTCGTCCGCACAAGCGCCGTCAACACACCGCGCCGCTCGTAGTCTGACGTGATCGTCTTCGTTGCCGACGCAACGAGCACGAGTAACGCACTACTCGGCGTGTCCTGCTTCATGATCGTCTTGAGCACGCGACTGCGCTCGTAATCCGACTTGATCGTGGCAACGGCATCGAAGTACGGCTGAATCGCCGCATCTTTTCCGCTCATAATCGGCGCCACGCCGATCAGCAACTGCGCCTGTTCGTAATCAGACGAGATATCGCGCGCGACCTGTCGCAGCACATCGCGCAACTGAGTGCCGTCAAGATGTGCTTGTTTGATCAGCGCCTCGTAGTAACGACGTTGCGCATAGTCACTCCCAATCAGTTCGATTTCGGCGAGCACGCCGGCGACACCGCGCTGTTCGAGGATTCGCTGCACACGCTTTTCAGCATCGAAGCCGCCCTGTCGTACCGCTTCGAGCACAAACTTGCTCAGCCAGCTCTTCGCGCTGTCATCCAGCGGACGCGCAGTGCCGTTAGCATAGAAAGCTCGTGTGATTTGTCCCGCGGGATCTCGCCTGACTTCGTAACGAAACCATTGACGATCCGTCCGCTCCTCAACGATGACCCATCCACCTTCCGTAACGCTCTTGATGTCTGTGTAATCGTCATTGAACTCAGCCTTACCCCGGACTTCGAGCAGGCGTTTTTGTTCACCGTCCTGCTGTATCCACGTCATCTTGCTTTCGGTTTGGTCCTTGCTCTTCTGAGCGTGGAGACCGGGCATGGGCGCAGCAATGAGCAAAGCAAAAAATGAGGCGAGCAGCCAGACGACGCGCGTTTTGATTGAGTGATTGAGCAACTTCATGATCATCTTCCCTTCTGTGATATGTTCGAGGCTTGCACGTTGATGTTGACGCGCAAGCGGCGGCCGATTATTCCGCGGCCATAGTTAAAGCCGAAAGCACAACGATCGAGCTCGGTCGTCGCGCTGTAGTAAACAAACTCTTCGCCGCGTGGTGAGCGGCTGCGATCCATTTCGCTGACGGCAAGAGCGATGGGGACGGTCTTGTCTTTGATCGTCAACTCGCCTTCGAGATCGAGCGAGTCGCGATCCTTACCGCGCCGGATGCTCGTGCTTCTGAACTCAATATCGGGAAACTTCTCCACGTCGAAGAAGTCTCGCAACAGCAAATGCCCATCACGGCGTTTGTTGCCGGTGTCGATACTGCCGGCCCTGATCGTTGCGGTGACGGACGAGCGGCTCACATCGTCGTCATCGAGAACGAGCACGCCTTCAAGCTCCCGGAACCGCCCTTTCACCTTGAACCACAGGTTGCGGATCACGAACTCGACAGTCGTGTAAGCCGGATCGAAATGCCAGGCGTTACTCATGATCTGGCGCCTCCTTGGAGTGCGGCGGCCTGTCGCCGCTTTACTCGCGCGCGGAGCGCGCCACGTCGGACCAAAGGCCAGGTTGAGGCTCTACCTATCAGAGTGCGCGCTTCGCGCGCGACCAAAGCGGCGCCGGGCCGCCGCACTCCAAGGAGTTACTCGTACCTAAGCGCCTTCAACGGATCCACACGCGTCGCCCGCTGCGCCGGCACATAACAAGCCACCAACGTAACGAAGAACAATCCTACTGATACGATCACGAAAGTCGCCGTATCAGTCGCAGTAACTTCAAAGAGCAACGTAGAAATCAATCGAGTCAACGCAAACGAACCTACCAATCCCACCACCACTCCGACAACCCCGAGCACGATTCCCTTTCGCACCACCAGCCTGAGCACATGGAAACGCTGCGCGCCGAGCGCCATTCGCACACCGATCTCGTGCGTGCGCTGCAACACCGAGTAAGACATCACCCCGTAAATTCCGACTGCGGCCATCACAAGCGCTACAAACGAGAAGACCGTCAACAACGACGCGCTGAATCGCGCCCGCGCCACTGAATTCGCGAGCAACGTCTCCATTGTGTTCACTTCGCCAACCGGTTGCTGCGGATCGAGCGCGTGAATAACGTTGCGTGCCGCGCCTGCGACCGCACTCGCATCGCCGCGCGTCCGCAACATCAACGTCATACCGGGATAGACCAGCTCAGCGTGCGGCCAGTACACCATCGGCTCAACCGCAACGTCGAGACCCATGTGTTTGTGATCCGCAACCACACCGATGATCTCATTCGGAACATTTTCATCTTTCATGTAGATCGTGAGTTTGTGACCGAGCGGATTCTGTCCGCCCAGGTTCTTCTTCACAAACGTCTCGTTGACAAGCACGACGTGCCGCATCTCAACCACTTCCTGCTCGGTGTAAAAACGTCCGAGCTTCAGCGGGATCTGCATCATCTGAAAGTAATTGGCGTCAGTAACATTTACTCCGGTATGAAATTCCTGATCGGGTGGCAACTTCACACCATCGATATCGACATTCGTACCGCTGTAGAGACCAGCGAAAGGAGGCGTATCAATCGCACCCGCCGCCTCCACACCCGGAATCGCTTTCATGCCTTCGACTGCCTGTTTGAAGAAGTTGATGCGCTTCTCGTCTGTGTCGTACTTCCGCGGCAGCACGTTCACACGGACCGCGAGCAGACTGCTGGGATTAAATCCGGTATCGACCGCCTGTAAACGACTCAGACTCTTAACAAGCAGACCGGCACCCACCAGTAACACGAGGGCGAGTGCGACTTGAACGACGACAAATACGCTACGCAGGAGATGACTGCCCGTGCTGCCACCAACACTCTTGGCACCTTCCTTGAGCGATCCGTGCAGGTTGAACCGCGTCGCTACAAACGCGGGAACAAGTCCAAACACGAGGCCGGTGAGTACAGACACGCCGAGCGTGAACCCGAGCACCAGCAGATTGACTCTCACACTCTTTAGATCAGCGAGTGCCGGTGGACTCAACGCGACGAGCGCCCTTGTGCCCCACCACGCGACGAGCACACCGAGTGTGCCGCCAATCAGCGACAGGATCACGCTCTCGGTAAGCAACTGTCGCACGATGCGCCAGCGATTCGCGCCCAAGCCCGCGCGCACTGCGATCTCTTTGCGCCGCGCGCTCGCTCGCGCCAGCAGCAGGTTTGCCACGTTCGCGCACGCGATCAGGAGAACAAATGCCACCGCTCCGAAAAGGATCCACAACGGGCGTCTGAGCTCCCCGGTCATTTGCGTGCGAAGTGGAACGACGTTGACGTTCCAGTTGGTATTGAAGTCGGGATACTGCTGTGCGAGTCGTGCTCCAATCGTCTGCATCTCCTGCTGTGCCTGGTCCATCGTGATACCCGGCTTTAAGCGTGCGACGGCAGACGCGAAGCGACCGCGACGCTCGCGCAGGTCGTTCGTAATCTGTAGTGGCATCCAGATGTCGGCGGGCTTTCTGGCCCGTGAGTTACGCCGTATGTGCCAACCGAATGTGTCAGGCATCACGCCGATGATCGTGGCAGGTTGTTCATTGACAAGGATCTGTTTCCCAACGATTTGCTGGTCACCGCCAAAGCGTCGCTGCCAGAGACCATAGCTAATGACGATCACGCGTGCCTGGTCGTTGCGTCCATCGTCATCGGCGAAAGTGCGACCAAGAATCGGGTTTGTTCCGAGCACTGAGAACAGATTGGTAGTGGCAAGCTGGCCCGTGATCTCTTCCGGCTCGCCGTTGCTGGTGAGATTGCGACTGACATCGAGGAAGGCCGCCATGTCTGAGAAGACCTGGTTCTGCTCCTTCCAATCGGAGAAGTTGCCAAGATTGATGACATTCTGATCGGTGCGCCCGCCCTGCCGCTTCTCCCACACGAGCGCGAGCTGTTCGGGATCCTTGTAAGGAAAGCTGCGCAGCAACACTGCATTGAAAACGCTGAAGATCGCAGTGGTTGCGCCGATGCCGAGCGTGAGCGCAAACAACGCCACAAACGTCATCATCGGGCTCTTCAAAAGTACCCGCACGCCAAACTTGATGTCAGCCAGTAACGTCATCGGTGTGAATCCGCCTTTTCTGTGTCATCCGTGGTTAAAGTTACTCATAACGGAGTGCGTTCATTGGATCAACCTTCGTCGCACGCAGCGCCGGTATGTAACACGCCAGCAACGCGACAATCGCCAGCAACACCGCTACTGCCGCAAACGTAAACGGATCTTTCGCCGTCACTCCAAACAACAAACTCTCGATCAGTTTCGTGGCTAAGAATGCGCCGCCGAGTCCGATCACAAGCCCGAGCAGAATGAGTGCACCACCCTGTTTGACAATCATCAGCAACACATCGCGTGTCTGCGCACCGAGCGCGAGCCTGATTCCGATCTCGTTCGTGCGCTGCGCGACCGAGTAGCTCATCACGCCATACAAACCGACGACAGTCAGCACGAGCGCTACGGCCGCGAAGATCGAAAGCAACGTCGTGCTGAAACGCGGTCCGGCAACGGAGGTCGACAAATGCTCCGGCATCGTCTTCACATTGAACACCGGTACTTCCTGATCCATCGCGGAGACCTGTTTTGTCGCTGCGGAGATCAGACTGTGCGGGTCCCCAGTCGTCTTGATCACCGCCACCGCCTGGTTGAACGGCAACTGCGTTTGCGGCAGGTAGTAAGCCGGCCGCGGCTCAGTATTAAGACCGCGGTTCCGAACGTTGCCGACGACGCCGATGACCTCCCGGTATGTCGAATCTTCGTCCTCGTAAGTAGAGATACCGGGTTTGATACGTTTTCCCACAGGGTCTTCGTTCGGAAAATGCTGGCGTGCGAACGTTTCGCTGATGATGATCACGGGCGTCGAGCCGTGCTTATCGCGGTTATCAAAGTCGCGGCCCTTGAGAATCGGGATCCCCATCGTTTTGAAATAATCGATACTGGCGGCGAAAAACTCCGCACTTGGGTGATCCTTCGGCGGCAACGGACGTCCTTCAATCTCGAAGGAGATTGCGAAGCGGTCGCCGCTCAGAGGCAGCGGCAGAATCGTGCTCGCTAACTGCACTCCCGGCGTCGACTCGAGACGCTGCTTCAAGTCGATGAAAAACTGGCCCTGTTTGTCGGCGTTATATTTGACCTCAGGCAGGACCACTTGGAACGTGAGCACGTTCTCGGGGTTCAAGCCACTGTCCACTTTTTGCAGGCGCCAGAGACTTTTGATCAGGAGTGCCGCTCCTGTTAATAACAGGACTGCCAGTCCGAGCTCGACTACCACGAGGGCTTTGCGAATAAAATTAGCCAACCTGCCCGCGCTCGTGCCGCGCGCGCCTTCTTTCAACGATTCAACGAGCTCAGTCTTTGAAGAATGAAACGCGGGCGCGAGTCCGAAGATAAGTCCGGTTAACAACGAGACGCCGAGCGTGAATCCGAGTACGCGCCAATCCATGCCGACGTGGACCGCGCGCGGAATATTTTCCTTGCCGAGCGCCACGAGGAGATTGGACCACCAGAGTGCGAGCAGCAATCCGACAGTCCCGCCCACGAGCGACAACAACACACTTTCAGTCAACAACTGGCGGATCACGCGCACGCGGCTGGCGCCGAGAGCGGCACGAATCGCCATCTCTTTGTGGCGGCTCGTTGCACGCGCGAGCAAAAGGTTCGCCACGTTTGCACACGCGATCAGCAAGACACACGCAACCGCGCCGAGCAGTATCAGCAACGCTGGTCGAACATCACCAACAAGTGCGTTGAGGGCAGGCTCGAGTCTCAAGGTTCGGCGCGTGTTCGTGTCGGGATATTGCTGCTCGAGTCGCGACGCGATCGTTGTGAGCTCAGCTTGTGCCTGTTCCTTGCTGACGCCAGGCTTGAGGCGCCCGATCACTTGCAGGAAGTGGGCGCCACGCTGGCCCGTGACTGGCTCGCTGCCGGAGGCGTCGATTGCAATCGTGGTCCAGAGCGCCACCCGCTCGTTTTGAATCGGAAACTCAAAGTCAGGCGGCATGACGCCGATAACCGTATACTTGACGCCATCGAGCGTGACGGGCTGATTGATGATCGATGGATCGCCGCCAAAGCGTTGTTGAAAGAGCCAATGACTGAGAACTACAACGCGGCCCGTCTCGGTTGGCTTATCTTCGTCAGGAAGAAAAGTGCGCCCCAGAAGCGGCTGGACTTTCAGAAGGGAAAACAGATCCGCAGTCACGGTGGAGCCTTCCAGTCGCACGGGCTCACCGCGGCCGGTCATGATGAAGTTGCCGCTGTGATATGAAGATATATGCTCGAAGACAGTTTGTTGCGCGCGCACGTCCATGACGTTTGGGTATGAATGTGAGCCGCGTTGCAGTCCACGCTGCGGATTCGTTTCAAATACCGCAACCAGTGATTCCGGATCCGGAAACGGCAGCGGCCGCAGCAGCACTGCGTTAACGACACTGAAGATCGCGGTGTTTGCGCCGATGCCGAGTGCGAGCGCGATGGTGGCGACGATGCTCACGCTCGGCGATTTGACCAGCATGCGCAGTCCAAAGCGAATGTCTTGAAGAAGTGTGTTCATAATCCTTCCGGGCGCCTCCTTGGAGTGCGGCGGCCTGGCGCCGCTTTGTTACCGCGCGGAGCGCGGCTGGCTTGATTAACGATGCGCGCTCCGCGCGCGGAGAAAGCGGCGCCAGGCCGCCGCACTCCAAGGAGGCGCTCATTCATCTCTCAACGCGACCATCGGATCCACACGCGCCGCACGTCGCGCCGGCAGATACCCAGCCAGGAGCGCGACCGCCGTTAACAGCATCGTCGCGAGCACGATCGTCAGCGGATCGTTCGGCTTTAGCTCGTACAACAACGACGCCGCTGTCTTCGTCACTGCAAGCGACGCGAGCACACCAACGACGAGCCCGATCACGACCAGCAGCAACGCTTCACGCAACACGAGCCACAGCACACTACGTCCCTGTGCGCCGAGCGCGACACGAATGCCAATCTCGCGCGTGCGCCGAGCAACTGAGAACGTCAACACGCCGTAAAGCCCGAGCGCAGTCAACAACGTCGCCAGCAACGCAAACGCGGTCGAGAGCCATGTCACCATGCGCTCCTGGATCAGCGACTGGTCGATCTCAGTCGCAACCGTCTTGATGTTGTAAAGAGGCAGGTGCGGATCGAGCGCCTTTAGCTGCGCGCGCAATTGTTCCGCAACGGCATTCGGATCACTCGAGGTCTTAATATGCAGCGTCAGATTCGTGAGTGTCGAGTCCTGTGTCGTCGGCACGTAGAAATGCCGCCGCAGACTCTCACGCAGGTTGACGTATTGGGCATCTTTGACGACACCGACGATCATCATGTCAGGCACGTCGTTCAACCCGATGCGTTTACCGATCGCGTTGGCCGTGTTGCCGAAGAAGTGCTTCGCCATCTTCTCGTTGAGAATGACGACCTTCAGCGCGCCGAGACGATCGCGCTCGTCAAAGTCGCGTCCGAGCAAGAAAGGAATCTCGAGCGTTTTGAAGTAATCACTCGAAATATACGTAACGTCGCACGACATGCGTTCGCCTTCGCGTGGTGTGTAACCTTCAACTACCACACCGTTTTGATCCCAGCCGCCAGAGATCGGTGAGTCGGAAGCAAGGCTCGCGGATTTCACACCCGGCAACGCGCGCGTCTTTGCGATCAGCTCGTCATAGAACGCTGCGACACGTTCCTTTGAATAACCGTTGAGAGCAGGATTGACACTGGCGAGGAGCACATTGTCTTTACCGAAGCCGGTGTCGAACGCACGGAGGTTTTGCAGCGTCCTTAATAAAAGCGCAGCACTCACGAGCAATGGCAGCGAGAGTGCGACCTGGACCAGGATCAAACCACTACGCAGGCTCAGCAGCCTGCCGCCTGCCGTAAAGCTACGTGATTCGAATCGCAGCCCCGGAGCAAAAACCTGTCGTGCTGCTTGAATCGCGGGGGCGAGACTAAACGCGATTCCCAGCAGTACTGACACGGCGAGAATGAACGCATACAGACGCCAGTCAAAACTCGCATTTAGATTTTGTCGGTAATCAGGCGGTATGAACGCAATCAAACCGGCTTTGATCCAAAGCGCAATGAAAATGCCGACGACACCGCCGAGCACTGACAGGACCACGCCTTCAGTCAGCCACTGTCGCAACAGACGCAAGCGACCGGCGCCGAGTGCAAGCCGGACGGTTATTTCCTGCGCGCGCACAGTCGCGCGCGCCATCATCAGGTTTGCGAGGTTCGCGCAAAGGATCAGCAAAATCGCGCACGTCGCGCCGAAGAGCAGCCACAGCGAGGTGCGCATTTCACTTTGCAGGTAACGGAATCCCTGATCGCCGGGAATCGCAGCGATGCGTTGCGACATAAACTTCTCGCGGTTGAATGTCGTCCCGCTCGCAGCCAACTGCTCTGCTTCGTATTGTCGAATCTGTTGATAAGTCAGACTCAGCGATGCTTGTGCCTGTTCCGGCGAAACATCCGCCTTGCGACGCGCCATCACGCTCAGCCATTGATGACGACGGCTTTTCAGTCGTGTAGCGGGCAATGGATTGAAGACGGGCGCCATCATTAACGGCACGCGCACGTCGGGATTGTAGGAAAGGTCGAGGCCGTAGAAACCCGGCGGCGTGACGCCGAGCACCGTCACCGGATACTCGTTGATGAGGATCGTCTTGCCGATCAGGTTTGGATCTTTATTAAACCTGCTTTCCCAAAATCTGTAACTCAACACCGCCACCGGATGAGCACCCGGCGTGCGATCGTCTTCCTGTGTGAACAACCGGCCGGCCCAGGGGCGAACACCGAGCACTTCGTAAAAGTTTCCACTGACAAGCTCGCCACTCACGCGCTCCGTCTGGTCGCCGTAACTGACGTTCATCTGTGCGCCGCCACGCGCGATCACACCTGAGAAAGCAGAATTTCGATCGCGGAGATCCTGATACATCGGATACGAGAAGGAGCTATCGCGCTCCGGCTGCTTCGCCTCGTAGGCCGACAGCACCACAAGCTGATCGGGGTTTGCGACCGGCAGACTCTGCAACAACACCTGATCGAGGAGGGAAAAGATCGCCGCATTCGCACCGATACCGAGCGCAAGCGTGAGCACCACCACGGCGGCAAACGCCGGGTTCTTCGTCAGCATGCGCAAGGCGTAACGGATGTCATTGATCATGTTGACTCTCTCCGATTGGGACGTCTCCTTGGAGTGCCGCGGCCTGGCGCCGCTTTGTTACCGCGCGGAGCGCGGCAGGCGTTAAGTTGCGCGCTCCGCGCGCGGAGAAAGCGGCGCCAGGCCGCCGCACTCCAAGGAGACGTCCGTTTACTCGTAGCGTAGTGCCACGAGCGGATCCACGCGCGTCGCGCGTCGGGCCGGCAAGTAACACGCAAACACACCCACCAGCATCAATCCCACCGCAACCAAAACAAACGTCATCACATCAGTCGTCGAAACTCCAAACAGCAAACTCGACATCAAACGGGTGAGCGCAAACGCACCACCCAACCCAATCACCAGCCCTAACAACACGAGCTTCATTCCCTGCCCCATGAACAACCGCAGCACGTCGCGATGCCCGGCGCCGAGCGCCATGCGAATCCCAACCTCGTGTGTGCGTTGTGAAACTGAATACGCGAGCACGCCATACACGCCCGTCACCGCCAGCACGAGCGCGAGCGCCGCGAAGAGCGAAAACAGCACCGCATTGAAACGCCGCGTGGAAGATTCGCGCGCGAGGATGTCGTCGAAGGTCGCGACTTCAGCTACCGGCAGATCTTTATCAATCTGCCGCACCGCGTTCGCGATTCCTGCCGTCAGCGCTTTCACATCACTCGTCGACACACGAATCGACAGCACCACGTTGCGCTCGGGCGAGCGACCCATCGGCGTGTAAATCCTGATCAGCGGTTTTTCTTCAGAGCCAAACGCTCTCACTTCCGGAACGACGCCGATAATCTCGTGCCAGGTAGGACTGTCGTACCCGATATGCTTGCCGACCGCCTCTTCATTCGGCCAGAAGCGCCGCGCGAGGTTCTCGTCGATGAGGACCACCGGCTTGCCCTGTTCGTCTTCGTCTCTCGTAAACGCGCGCCCGCGCAGGATCGGGATCTTCATCGTCTCAAAGTAATCGGGCGTCACGATGGACCAGTCGACGTTGATGAACTCGCCTTTCGCCGGGCGATAACCCTCCGCACTGATGTCGGTTTGCCAGCCATCGGGAATGCCCGGAAGCGCTGCGGAAAGCGACGCTTTCTGAACACCGGGCTGAGCTTTTGCGGCTTCTAACACCTGGTGCAGCAGCCGGTTGAGCTCCGCGCGATCGCGGCCGCGACTACGTGAAAACTTCAGCTCCATCGTCAACACGCCGTTAGGATCGAAGCCGTTATCAGAGCTCAACAGCAACACGAGACTCTTCACGAGCAAACCCGCGCCGACCAACAATGCAACTGAGAAAGCCACTTCGGTGACGACGAGCGTGCTGCGCAGTCGCTTACCCGCGCTGTCGGTCGTCGTCGCGCTGCTGTCTTTTAACGTGTCCTGTAAGTTTGTTTGCGAGGAACGCAGGGCAGGCAATACGCCGAAGAGAAGTCCGGTGAGCACAGAGACGGCGATATTGAAGACGAGTATTCTGCCGCTGAGCTGCACGCCGTTCATGCGTGGCACCGTCTCGTGTGCGACTTTTGCAAGCAACAGAAACGTCCAGGAAGCAAAGAAGAACCCGAGCACGCCGCCCGCGATCGACAACAGCAGACTCTCGATCATCATCTGCCGCACGAGTCTGAATCGTGATGCGCCGAGCGCGGCACGTACGGCAAACTCTTTACGCCGCGTCGCCGCACGAGCTAACAAAAGATTCGCGACATTCGCACACGCAATCAGCAACACCAGACCAACCGCCGCGAAGAGAATCTTCAACGCAGTGCTGACTCTGCTCGTGATGCTGTCCTGGAGCGACACGACGTTCACGACATTCGCCCCGGCATTGTGAATCGGATATTGCTGACGTAACTGTTGCGAGATGCGATTCATCTCATCGCGTGCCTGGTTGATCGTCACGCCGGGCTGCAAACGTGCGATGACGTTTCCGCCAGTGCGCACGTCACGCTCTTTCCAATTCAGCGGCCCCATCAGCACCCACAACGGCGGTGGTCCCTGGTGCACGAAGTCAGCGCGCGTGACGCCGATCACCGTGTGCGGCTTATCGTCGAGCAGGATCTGCCTGCCGACGATGTCTTGATCGCCCGCGAATCGTTGCTGCCAGAATGCGTAGCTGATAATCGTGACTGGCGCGGCGCCGGGTTTGTCGTCTTCGGCGGTGAAGTCGCGGCCCAGCATCGGCGTCGTGCGCATCACGCGGAAGTAGTCAGCGGTGACAATCCGTGCATCGAGCGCTTCAGGCTTGTCAGTGCCGGTGATGTTCACTGACCAGCCACGAAATGTCGACATCGACTCGAAGACCGAATTGCGTGCGCGCCAGTCGACAAAGTTCGGATACGAGACGTGGCGATTCGCGACCTCCGGACCCGACTCATTCATCCACACGATGCGATCCGCTTCGGCATACGGCAGGGGCTGCAGCAGCACCGCATTGATCACGCTGAACATTGCCGTGTTCACACCGATGCCCACGGCGAGCATCAACACAGCGACAACCGTGAAGCCGGGATTCTTCCTAAGCCATCGCAGACCGTAAATGAGATCCTGAGTCATCGTTTTGTTACGCCGAAGGCGTTCGCTAATTGCAGCCCAGGGTTCGAGCATGGCGAGAACCCTGGGAATAATTCAAAATTGCGACCCAACCCTGAAAGGGTTACGAACTCAGCGAACCCTTTCAGGGTTCAACAGATATTTGTTTCGTCGACCCAGGGTTGTCGCTGCGCTCCAACCACTGGGCTGAAATTAGCGAACGCCTTCGGCGTTTATTCATACCTGAGCGCCACAAGCGGATCGACCTTCGTTGCTCTTCGCGCCGGAATGTAGCAGGCGATCAGCGCCACGACCGTCAACAGCAACGCAATCAGCCCGTACGTCAGCGGGTCCGACACCTTCACGCCAAACAACATCTTCGACAAACTGATCCAGCTCTCGAGATACTTCGTGAGCACGTAAGCGCCCACCAGCCCAAGAACCACGCCGAGCAGCACGAGCGTCATTCCCTGCTTCACGATCATCTTCATCACATTCGCGCGATTCGCTCCGAGCGCCATGCGAATTCCGATCTCGTGCGTGCGCTGCGCAACCGTATAGGCCAGCACGCCAAACAATCCGATCGCCGCGAGCTGCTGTGCGAGGAGCGCAAACAACGTTAACAACTTCGCAAACAAGCGTTCCATGCGAAGCGTTTCGTCCGCCTGTTCGACTTGTGACTTGACGTTCGTCACCGGCAGGTTCGGCTCGATCTCGCGCACCACACTGCGCACACTCGCGATCGCGGCTGACGGATCACTCGCAGTTCGTACTTCAAAGGTCGCACCGGATAGTGGTCGCTCCTGCCGGTACGACGAATAGACTGTGGGCGGAATATCGTCGCGCTGGCTGGTGTACTTCGCGTCTTTGCAAACGCCTACAATCTCGATCTCGTCGGGCTTCTTCGGGTCGTAAGTGAAGCGTTTGCCGATCGCGTTTTCGTTAGGGAAAAATTTATTTGCAAACGTTTGATTGACGACTGCGACTTTCGGCGAGCTCGTGTTGTCCTGTGGTCCAAAGGTGCGGCCCGCCAGCAACTGAATTCCGATCGCCTGCAAAAAGTTTTCACGTACGATAAGCCGCCAACCCTCACCACTCGGCGCGATGCGTCCTTCGGAATCCGGCGTCGCATTCAAAGCTTCACGCAAAAACACGCTGCTGGTGTGAGACGACTGCGAGAGCAACGGCATTCGTGAGAACGTCACGCCCTGCACACCCGGAACCGATTCAAGACGCTCTCCGATCTGAGCATAGATCTGTCGCAGCTTGTCGTCTTTGTAACCAACCAGCGCGGGCTCAACGTCAAACAGCAAAAGGTTCTGCGTGTTGAAGCCGGGATCGACGCGTTGCAGGTTGAGCAACGTGCGGACGAACAGTCCCGCGCCAATCAGCAGCAACAGCGACAACGCTACCTGGACCACGACCAGTCCACGGCTGAGGAGTGAACGATGCACCGCACTCGATCCACGTCCACTCTCTTTCAAGGTCGGCGTGATATCGACGCGCGTGGTGCGCCAGGCGGGCGCGAGTCCGAAGATGATTCCGGTCAGTAAAGAAAGTACGAGAGTGAAAGCAAGCACACGCCAGTCGAGTCGCGGCTCGAGCGTGTTCATGCCGCGGCCGCCCCAATCGCTGACCGCGATCAGTCCGTCTTTGATCCAGACCGCGAAGATGATTCCGAAGAGACCGCCGAGGATTGAGAGCAACATGCTCTCAGTAAGCAGTTGACGAATGAGTCGCCAGCGACTCGCACCGAGCGCCACCCGCAAACCGATCTCTTTCTGTCGACCCGCGGCGCGCGACAACAAAAGGTTCGCGACATTCGCGCACGCGATCAGCAGCACGAGACCAACGACGCCGAGCAAGAGGTAAAGCGAGGGCGCGTAATAACGACGACGAAACATCTCGCCCTGTCCGCCCGGATCCGCAACGAGGCGCGGGTACTGCTTCGGATCGAGATCGCTGATCGCATTGCCGCCGCTTGCTTTCGCCGCAGCCTGGCGCGCTGCCCGATGTTCCAGCACCGATTGCAGGAAGGTGTTTTCCAATTGCGCCTGCGCCTGTTCTGCAGTTACGCCGGGCTTAAGACGGCCCATGATGCGCAACCACCAAACACCGGCGCCGCTCATGTAAGAGCGTTGTTTGTCGACGCTGAGTTGTGGCTCGAGATTAACGGGAATCGTGACGTCCTGACTCGTGCCGACACCGGCCGCCCCGTCAAAACCTTTGGCCGAGACACCAGTGACAGTGAACGGGACGTTGTTGAGATTGATCTGTTTGCCGACGACTGACGCGTCGCCGCCGAAGCGCTTTTGCCAGTAGCGATGACTCAAAACCGCGACCGGCGCGGCACCGGGTTTGTCGTCTTCATCAGTCAACAGGCGACCGACCGCAGGCTGCACACCGAGCGCCGCGTAGTAGTTCCCGGTGACTGCCTGCCCGCTTGCAACATCGGCCTGGCCGTCCGTAGTGAGATTCAGATTGACATTTCCAAACGCGAAGATGTCGGACATAGGACCAGGCTGCTCGCGCAGCCGCTGGTAAGTCTGATAAGCGAATGAGGTGCGGTTGACGAGACCGGTTTGCTCGTCGCGCTGCGAGCTGCCGTTGTAACTGCCGACGGAGAAGTCCTGCGGTGCGACTGACTTGAACAGCACGAGTCGCTCCGGCTCTTTCACGGGCAGCATCTTCAACAACGTCGCATCGACGATGCTGAAGAGGGCCGTGTTCGCGCCGATACCAAGCGCAAGCGAGAGCAGCGCGATTGCTGTCACGCCCTTTTGTTTAAGCATCATCCGAAAGCCATAGCGAAGATCTTGTAGTAATGTGTGCATGCTCTATCCTGTAATCTTGAAAATCCTGTAATCCTGTCTAAAGCCCTACTCGCAACGCAGCGCCACGAGTGGATCCACTTTTACCGCGCGCCTCGCGGGAACATAAGAAGCAACCAGAGCCACAACAGCCAGCAGCAGCGGCACTGCCACAAACGTCAAGGGATCAGTCGCTCCAACACCATAGAGAAACGCAGCGATCACGCGTGTTGCCGCCGCAGCGAGTAACAAACCGATCGCGAGACCCGCGACGATCACGATCAACCCATCCCAAAGCACGAGCCCGAGTACGTCTTTTTCTTTTGCGCCCAGCGCCATCCGCACTCCGATCTCGCGTGTGCGCTGTGCCGCGCCATAGGAAACGACCCCGTAGATCCCGATCCCCGCCAGCAAGAGCGCGAGGGCGCCAAAGGCACCGAGAGTCCAGGCAGCGATTCGCGACGGAAGCAGCGTGAGCTCTAACTGTTCACGCAATGTCTGCACGTCTGAGATCGGAAGATTCGCATTCAGCGCGCGGATCTGTTCGCGTACGATTGGCATGACAGACTTCGGCTCGCCTGTCGTACGTACGACGAGAGTCATCTTCGGATCGTAGGATTGCTGAAGCGGCAGGTAGACGTACGGGTGTGCAACTTCACCCAGTGTGCGGTACTTGCTGTCGCCCGCGACACCAACTACTTCCAGGAACGGACCTTCTGGTCCAGTAATACTAACGCGTTTGCCGAGCGCGTCTTCATTCGCCCAGAGTCTTGTAGCAAGCGTTTCGTTGATCACAACCGTTCCCGGCGCGCCTTCGCGATCGGCTTCCGTAAATTCACGGCCGCGCAGCAAAGTGGTTCCCATCGTTCTAAAATAGTTTGGGCCGACCACGTTGAATCCGGTGCTCATACCTTCGCTGGCGGGCTCACTCCCTTCCGTGAAAACCTGAAACTGCGCGAAGGAACT